>Ga0209039_10001428_pt1 | contig 22193 bp, 22 predicted proteins | sample BogFormECP12_OM1_FD_188238 | JGI IMG/M metagenome (GOLD analysis project Ga0209039, IMG submission 188238) | Bog forest soil microbial communities from Calvert Island, British Columbia, Canada - ECP12_OM1 (SPAdes) (version 2) | ecosystem: Environmental > Aquatic > Freshwater > Wetlands > Bog ... | reverse complement strand
CAAAAAGCGCCGGGCGCCCTTGACCCCGCTCCGGCGCGCAGAAGGCGACGTGTGCCCACAAGGGTCTTGACAGGGCCGACGCCGTTATAGATGCGCTACCCGCTACGGCCGGCTCTATCCCGCCCGGCGGTGCGCGATTCCACACCGACAGAATTCTACACCCGGGGCGGGGAGTTTGCGGGTATCACTTATTTCCAGCGTTTCTCCATACCCTCCTTGTAAATCAACAGGAATTCCTCGAAGGTGAGGCCGTAGGAGCGCTGAATTTGGTCGGCTGCTTTTTCCAGGGAATCCTCAATCGCAGCTCGCTCAGGCGTGCCCATGATTGCAGCCTCGCCTATCATCGTGCGTGTGAGTTGTCGATGCTCACGAAATATTGACTTACGCAACTGCTCGTCCATACCCCTGGGCATGGCTGACCTATCGCCATGCCAGACGACATAAACATGGTCCGACTCGCACGTGGCGCAACGCCCACTCAATATTCGGTGAAACGCGGGACCCCCGCCAACAACTGTTGCCATCTTAGAGCAAGCGGAAATCATTTGCAGTCCGTTCCCTGTGATTCCATGAAAGCACTTGGGGCAAGCTGCTGCAAGATACTTGTCGAATAGCTCGACGGCGGCAGGTACATCAAGCCCATGTTGCAGCTTGATCACGTCGAACAACTGCTGAGTAACAAGACCGAGATCGCGGATGGCAATATCTACACACTGCAATCGGTAAGGTTCGCTGGATACGTGCTGTGCCCATTTATCGAGCGCATAGCGCGGTATCTCAAACAAGTTGAAATCCGAAGGTAAATACGCGCTCCCACGCATCGAGGCGTTCTTGAACCACTCTGAGGGGTTAACGTTCTGGCGTTCACCTGGAGTTTGCTGCATCTCGCTTTTCTGGTTGCCTCCGACAATGGAAGTTTTTTGCGATTTAGGGACCCATCTTCTAAATATTAGCTTCTCCAAACCTGACCTTACCCGAGGATTAACATCACTCGGAGACAATGACCTTTGCGCCTTTTTCTCCTTCAGTTTCTTCTCGAGCCGTTGGGTTATCTTCTCCTGCCTAGACTCTCCGATCTCCCCTGCTTCCGCTGCCTCCCGGACACTTCCGCCCGGTGACGCTCTGATCGCGTGTGGAAGCGCGATCATCGCCTGTACACCAAGTTGCGTCACCTCCCGGTTCCTCTCGGCCTCGCCATGCTCATGTCATTGTTGCCCGGTCGTAACTGACGGTCCCACGCCTCAGCGTCGAATCCGGCGAGCCACGCGCGCAACTGCTCCAATTCCTCCCGAGAAAGCTCCGTCATTTGGCCCTCAATGATTTGGAGTTTGCTCATCAGTCTGCCTCGGCCCTCAGAGTATACCAGAGCTGCCGATCACGGGAGGCGGCCAACTTAAGTGCCACCGTCACCGCAAGAAGAATCAACGTGCAGAGGCCGACGGTTTCGGTTAAATTCAGAAGCGGCCATGAGAATCGACCGGCTGGAAATCGAGAATTTCAAGAAGCTTGCCCGGCAAACTGGGGCTTCTGCTCTGCGGCGATGTTCTGATGCCCGCCACGGGCATGCGTTGATCGGGCCGCAGCCTCCGTGGCTGATTTGTCCTGTAGGGGCGCTTCGCGGAGCGCCCTCGTCACCCATGGCGCGCATTTTCGCTAGTGTTCGGTCACTTAAGATTTGACAGCGGCCTTGCGGCTCTGCCGCTGCACGATTGTCGCGAATTTGGGCGTGACGACACACCAGGGCGGTTCGCGAACCGCCCCCTACTTTCATCATCTACGGAGGGAGATCCACCGGTGATCGCTGCGAAAACCAATCGCTCCGCGGCTGCTCAATTACGGCGCAATTCGCTGGGTCTGGCGGAACTGGTGTTCCAGGGCATCACGCACATCGCCCCGGCGGGCAACATCGTTTTCACGTTCCCGATCATCGCGCGCCAGGCGGGACCGGACATGCCGATCTCGTTGCTGCTGACGACCATCGTCTGCTTCTTTATCGGGAATACGGTAGCGCAGTTCTCCAGGTACATGCCGTCGAGCGGTGGCTACTATTCTTTCGCCACCAGTGGGCTGGGGAGCCACCGCGGCTTCATGGCGACCTGGAGCTACCTGATCTACGACCTCCTGGGGCCGGCCGGATCCACCGGGTTTCTGGGCTACATGATCTCAGACATACTGCGGACAGAGCTCGGCGTGAACATCCCTTGGTGGCTCGTCGCGCTGGCGGCATTTGTTCTCATCTGGGTCCTCACTCACTACGGGATCCGGCTGTCGATGCACACCACCGCGCTTTTCGGCAGCCTCGAGATATTGATCATGCTGGCCCTCGCGATCACCTTCCTGGCGCATCCGGGGCCCGGTTCCAGCTATGTCGCGCCACTCAAGCCCTCGTCGTCGCCGCACCACTTTGGTGGCATCCTGGCCGGGATGGTCTTCTCGATACTCGCGCTGAGCGGCTTCGAGGCTCCGGCACCGCTCGCCCAGGAAAGCCGCCGGCCGGCCGAGTTCATCGGGCTGGCGGTCAACCTCTCGCTGGTGGGGATCGGGATCTTCTACGTCTTCACGTCGTACGCCAGCGCGATCGGCTGGGGAACAAGTAACATGGATGCCTTCGCCTCCAACCCGAACCCCTATTACGCTCTTGGCCACGCGCTGTGGGGGGCCGGCTGGTGGCTCGTCGTCCTCGCTTTCATCAACAGCGCCATCGGGACCGGCATGGCCTGCACCAATGCCGCATCCCGGGTGATGTACACGATGGGCCAGGCGGGCACCCTCCCGGTCCGTTTCGGCAAGATTCATCCCGTTCACCAGACACCTACCTTCGCTATCGCCTTTCTCCAACTGGCCGGCATCGTGCCGGTCCTGCTGGTGGGCCTGCTGTTGCGGCCCGCAGACATCCTCGGTTTTCTCGGCACCATTGCTACCCTCGCCGTCATCGTCCTCTATTCCATGGCGAATATGGCCCTGACGTCCTACATCCGCCGCGAGCACCCGGACGACTTCCGCGTCTGGCGGCACGCGGTGGTCCCCTGGATCGGGACTTTGGCACTGCTGCCCGTCCTCTTCATAACCGTCTACCCCGTACCTACCTGGCCCTACAACATCACGCCGTATTTGTTCGTCGGGGCGCTCATCCTCGGCTTTGGCTACATGCAGTGGCTCGAGTCGCGCCATCCCGGGGTGCTTCGTCGGGGTGCGACGATGCTCGTCGGACGCCGCACCGACGCCGAGGGCGACGTAGACTGGGACTCACCCACCGCCCCACCATTAGGATGACGGGTGGGTTTGGCGAGACGCGGGAACTTCAGACGCCCCGCACTTGCCCGATGCCATAGATTGACAAGTTTTGTTATCGGCCTATTCTTAAAGAGGAGGGCTCAATGAACGTTTCGCTCACGCCTGAACTCGAGGAGTTCGTCCAAACCAAAGTGCAAAGCGGCCGCTACAACTCCGCCAGCGAGGTGGTGCGCGAGGCGCTGCGCCTGCTCGAAGATCATGAGAAAGCACGCGTCGAGCAACTCGCCGAGTTCAACCTGGAACTGGGCCGGCGACTAGCTTCGCTGGATCGCGGGGAGCGGGTTGATCCCGCCGAGGTTCGCGCTCGTCTCCAGAAGAAGTCGGAGGAGCGCCGGAAGCAGCGCGCATGAGTGACTCGGCAGAATCGGGTCTCAGGGAGCCGCGTCCCGTTATCGCCGTCAGCGAACTCCCGTGGCGCGCGGGCACTCATCGGAGTTAGAATCCGTACGTTGGGCGAGAATACGAAAGGAGGATGTCTTATGAACCGCAGGGAGGCCCTGGGTGTTTTGGGTGGTATGGCCGTTGCGTCAACGGCCGAGGGCGAGACCGAGCGAAGCGGCATGATTTATCGCGAGTTCGGCAAAACCGGCATAAAGGTTTCGGCGATTGGCCTGGGAGGATACCACATCGGCAGCCCGAAGGACCCCAGCGACGGCATTCGCATTATCCGTAGCGCCATCGACCGCGGCATCAACTTTATGGACAACTGCTGGGACTACCACGACGGAGAGAGCGAGCGGCGGATGGGCATGGCTCTCGGTGACGGCTATCGCCAGAAGGCATTCCTGATGACCAAGTTTGACGGACGGACCAAGGCCGCCACGGCCCAGCAGATTGACGAATCCTTGCGCCGCCTGCAAACGGATCATATCGACCTGATGCAGTTCCATGAAAACATCCGGCTCGAAGATCCCGACCGTTTCTTTGCGGAAGGCGGTGCGCTGGAGGCCTTGGAAGAGGCGAAGAAGGCGGGAAAGATTCGTTATATCGGCTTCACCGGCCACAAGGATCCGTACGTTCACCTGCGGATGCTCGAAATCGCCGCGGCGCACAGTTTCCACTTCGACTCCTGCCAGATGCCGCTGAACGTGATGGACGCGCATTTCCGGAGCTTCGCCCACCAGGTTGTGCCCAAGCTCGTGGAGCAGGGGATCGCCGTGCTGGGCATGAAGCCTATGGGTGATGGCAACGTGTTGAAGAGCGGGGTCGTGACACCCATGGAATGCCTCCACTACGCGCTGAACCTGCCGACCACGGTGGTGATCACGGGCTGCGAAAGCCTGGAGATCCTTGACCAGGCGATCGAGGCGGTGAACACGTTCAAGCCGATGACTACCGATCAGGTTGCCGCGCTGCTGGCGAAGACTCGTGACGCCGCCATGACCGGAAAGTACGAGCCTTTCAAGACCACCCCGAGGTTTGACGGCACCGCCCACAATCCGCAATGGATGGGATGAGACAGAGGTCGCGCCTGCACGGAGGCTGGAAGAGCCCGGTGGGGAGGTAGAAATGCGCGCACGTTCGGTGGATACCGTGGACGGGACACGGCGCGGGCTGCTGAAACTTGCCGGGGCCGTGGCGGCAAGTAAAGCGCTGCTCGGCGACGAACCGGCGATCGCTGCGCAGCAAGCCGAAGCGAGTTGCCGCACGTGCGGGCTTCCGGCCCTCAAGATCTCCGACGTCCGCGTGATCGTCACCTGCCCCGGCCGCAATTACGTGTTAGTGAAGATCATCACCAGCGAGCCCGGTCTCTATGGTGTCGGCGATGCCACGCTGAACGGCCGCGAGCTTGCCGTGGCGGAAGACCTGAAAGAGCACATCGCCCCGCTGCTCATCGGCCGTGACCCCGAGCAGATTGAGGACACGTGGCAGTACCTCTATCGCGGCCCTTACTGGCGGGGCGGACCGGTGCAGATGACGGCGCTCGCCGGCGTGGACCTCGCCCTGTGGGACATCAAGGGTAAGCGCGCCGGAATGCCCGTTTACCAGTTGCTGGGCGGGCGTACGCGGGTGGGAGCGCTGGCTTACACGCACGCGAGCGGCGCCGATTTCGCCGCCGTCGAAGACGTGGCGCGCCGCGCCATGGAGCGCGGGTTCAAGGCGGTTCGGGCCCAAGTGGCCATCCCGGGCCTGGAGGGAACGTATGGGACGCCGGGCCGGAAGACCCCGGAAGAGACAACAGAGCGAACATCGCCACCGGCAGGCCTGCCGGCGACCGAGGTTTTTGAGCCTACGCCTTACCTGGCAACGGTTCCGCGCCTCTTTGAGCACCTGCGTGCCAAGCTCGGCGGCGACATCGAGTTGCTGCACGACGTACACGAGAAGCTCGATCCCATTCAGGCCGCGCGCCTCGCTCACGACCTTGAACCTTATCATCTCTTCTTCCTCGAAGATCCTCTGCGCCCGGAATACAAAGAGAGCTTCCGCCTCATCCGCGAGCACTCCACCACACCCATCGCCATGGGCGAACTGTTCAACTCCCTGTGGGACTGTGTGCCCCTCATCAAGGAGCAACTGATCGATTACATTCGCTGCGACCTTGGGCACATCGGCGGCGTTACGGCAGCGCGCAAGGTGGCTGCGCTCGCTGAACTCTTCCAGGTAAGGACGGCGTGGCACGGTCCCGGCGACATCGGTCCGGCCACTCACGCCGCCAACGTCCACGTGGATATTTCTATCCCCAACTTCGGCATTCAGGAGATGGTCTTCTTCCCCGATGCGGCACGCGAGGTGATGCCGGGCGCGCCGGAGTTCAAGGACGGGTACATGAACGTGACCGACGCTCCGGGTCTGGGCACGGACGTGAACGAAGACTTGGCCAGCAAATATCCTTACCGCCGTGCTTATCTTCCCACCGCGCGGCGCAAGGACGGCAGCGTACACGATTGGTGACCGGGAACCGGGAATTGCCGATTGCAGATTGACGATTGACGATTGGAAGAGAAGACGCAAGCCGCTCCGGTTTTCCAATCGTCAATCGAAAATCGTCAATCGGCAATTCTTCTCGGCCCGCCAGTTTCGAGTTTCGAACCCTCCCAGCAGCGATGCTAAGATAGACAAGTCATGATCCTGTTGCGCCGGCTGGCGGCAGTTCTGCTTTTCGGTGCAGCGTTGTCCGCGCCGCTAGCGGCAGGCCAGCGCGACACCGCAGACCACAACAATCCCGACCGGCGGTTTCAGTCCGCCCTGGCTCATTTCAACTCCGGCCAGTACGCGGCGGCGCAGCAGGAACTCGAAACGCTGGCCCGTGACTTGCCCGACAGTTTTGACGTTCAGGAGCTTCTGGGCCTCGCTTACTCAGCCGCGGGACAGGAGGAGAAGGCCACGGCGCCGTTCGAACAGGCCGTCCGCCTCCGCCCGGATTGCGGTCCTGCCCGGAACAACCTGGCCACCAATCTGGCGCGGTTGGGAAAGGCGCCGCTCGCCGAAAAGGAATTCAGAAAGTACCTCGATCAAGTGGAATCTCTGTTGAAAAGGGCCGTCGCGCTCGATCCTTCGCTCCCGGAGGCCCATCTCCAGCTTGGAAATCTCTACTCCCAGCGTCGCCAATACGCGGAGGCGTTGCGGAGTATCAGCAGGCGCTCAGTCTTTCCCCCAATATTCCCGACGCCCACTTCCGCCTCGGTCAGGCCTACAATCACCTCGGAAAGAAGGATCTGGCAGATAAGGAATTCCAGCTTCACCAGCAGTTGTACCAGCAGCATCTGGCGGAAATCGACAAGCAGCGGTCAGAGATCCAACAGTTCGTCTACTCGATGAAGGGCGCGACTAGCGGGCCGTGATTAATAGCAGCTAGCTGTCAGCCATCAGCCGTCAGCAAAAAGCCGGGGGCGAGGCGGGCGCTGCAGCGTTACTGAGTGCTGATAGCTGACGCCTGACAGCTATCCTCAATCGACGGGCACTTCCTTGAGGACGTCGTCCCAATGCTTTTCAGTCAGCTCCCAGCGGCGCTTTTCCTCGCGGTCGTGCGCTGCCTTGTCCGGAAAGAGCGAGCGAATGATCTCCGGCTCGCGCGCGCCAGCTTCATCCAGAGCCGCCCAGTCGCGCCAAACCATCACCACCTTGTAGTCCCAGGCGGGGCTCTCCGCATGAAACCTCCGCTCGTAGACCTTTTCGCTCAGGATCAAACCCTCCTTCTTCAGTTGCTGGAGGATAGGGTGGTGGTTCTTCAGGTAGAGTGACAACCACTCCGACGGGCCGCCCGGCATCATGCCGCCGGGCACGATCTTGTAGTAGTACTCCACGGTGACCGGCGCGCCACCGGCTCCCTCCACGACCCGCGCGGTGGCCAACACCCCCAAGCCCACAATCAGGATGCCCAAGATGCGCAGAGACATGCCCACGGTTCCTCCCTCCGTCTGTCGTGTCGAGTCAAAAGACAGAAGTCAGAAGACAGAAGTCAGAATGAAGAAAGAAACAACCGAAATTGGACGTTTTTCATTCTAACTTCTGGCTTCTGGCTTCTGTCTTCTCACTTCTGTCTTCCGCCTTCATTCCGACTCAAACCAGCTCCGGCTTCGCCGGCTTCACTTGAATCTTCACCGTCCGGGTCGGCAGGTAGGGGTGTCGCGCCTGCAAGTGGATGGTACCCGCCGCCTCCGTCGCCTTCACCCAGACGGCACCGACCCCGCCCGAAAGCGAGAAAGGATTCTCGCCGACGATCTCCCCCGGGCCCTCAATTTTCAGCGCCACCGCGGCGGACGAAAACGGACGCCAGCCTCCTTCGGCGTTAGTCACCTGCAGCACTACCCGAGTGGCGTCGATCCCGTCACCGACCAGTTCCTGATCGTCGGGCTCCACTCGCAACTCGTGATCGGTATCGTTGCCGGGCAAAGTCTTGGAGATCACCTTCTCCCCGTTGATGTAGCCGTCGATGCGCAGGTCGCCCCAGCTCTCGAGAGAGTGGGACGGCAACAGGTCGACGATGAATGCCGGATACCGCAGGTGGGCGTAGGTTTGCCGGTCCGGATCGGCTTCGGTCAACAACTCGCCTTTCAGGTAAATCCTCAGGTGGTCGCAATTGGAGCAGATCGTCGCCTTGCGGACTCCGCCGCCCTCGGACTGGTCCCCCTGGGACCAGTTGAAGCAGGGCTCCAGCACCACTTCCTCTCGGGGATCGCACTGCGAACGGTAGAAGAAGGCGGCCGGCTTGGGAATGCGAAAGATATCGCTCACCCCGTGGTAGCAGATGCGATCGCCGGAGCCGAAGTTCCAATGCGTGTTGTAATCGAACGCGCACCAGCCGATGCCGCCCGCGTATCGCTTGTCGGAGGCAAGCTGGTCGTGGGCGCGAGCGTGACGCCGGGCGTGCTCCATCACCCGGTCCACGTTGTCGTACCGCTTGGTGGGAAACATGTGTCCGTTGAACTCGGTGTTCAGGTAGAGGGGATGGCTGGGGGCCATCAACGGAAAACCAAAATCGTTGCGAGTATAGACGTCCTCAAGCAGCTCAGAATGCTCCAGGTAGCGGATGCCACCGGTCTGCCGCGAATCGTCAAGCTCGTGCGCCAAGGCGTTGGTCCGCGTGTAGAAGTCGTGGTTGTCGAGCGATTCGTTGATGCGCACGCCCCAGAGGATAATGCAGGGATGGTTCCAATCGCGCCGGATCATTTCCCCCACGTTGCGCACGGACAGATCCTGCCAGGCCTGGTCGCCGATATGCTGCCAGCCAGGGATTTCCTCGAGCACCAGCAAGCCGACTTCGTCACAGCAATCGAGGAAGTGCGGCGATTGCGGGTAGTGCGAGGTGCGAACGAGATTGCACTTCAGCTCCTGCCTCAGAATTTGCGCGTCGCGCCGCTGGACGCGAGCGGGCATGGCTCCCCCCACCCATGGGAAGGTCTGGTGCCGGTTCAGTCCGCGCAGCTTCACCGTGTTGCCGTTGAGTTGGAAGCCGTCCGGCGTGAAGCGCGCTTCGCGAAAGCCGATGCGCCTCGAGTCTTCGTCAACCTGCTTCTGTCCGTCATAAAGCCGTACCGTGACGGAGTAGAGCCGGGGATGCTCCAAGTCCCACAGCTCGATCGATCCCAGGTTGGTCAGTGAAACCACGTGCGCGCCGCCTTCGGCCGAGGGCTTGATGTCGTGACTTCCGCTGGCGAGCACCTTATCGCCGTCGCGGAGTTCCACCCTAAGCTGGAGCGCAGCCGGAGCCGCTCCGGTGGGCTTGCTCAGATAGCACTTCACGTCCAACCGGCGGCCGTCCGTGAGAACGTCCACCGGCTTGGCGAAGATGTTCTCCAGATAAATGTCCGGCACGGCGCGCAGCGAGACCTCGCGGTAGATGCCGCCGAACGTCAGGTAGTCGATTTGGCCCCCAAAAGGCGGGATGTCGGCCCGCTCGGTGGAATCAACTTCCACGGCCAGCACGTTGTCGCCGTCCCACTGCAAATGCTTGGTCAGCTCGAAGGAAAACGGCGTGTACCCACCGCGGTACTCGCCGAGCTTTTCGCCGTTGAGGCTGACCGTGGCCGCGGTCATGACGCCTGCGAAATCGACGAAAATGCGGCGGCCGCGCAGGCCGGCCGGCGTCCGGAAATGCCGGCGGTAGATGGAAACGAACTGGAAGGCCTTCTCGTCGAAGCTGTGCCACGGCAGCAGCTTGTTGGTGTGCGGTAGGGTTACGTGTTGGAACTTGCTATCGTCGAAATCGGCGCGGCTTGACCCCGGCATTACCTTTCCCCCGTAAAGCCAGTTGCGGTTCATGGGGAGCACGACTCGGGCGGCGGGTGCGATCTTGGCAGGTGTCGCGGCCGGCTCGGTTTCAAATGCTTGCGCATGCTGCCTTACCCACAAGCCGCTCAGCCCGGCGGCGGCCGTCTGCATCAGGTTCCTGCGATTCATGGAGAACTGACTCCTTGGTGGATGATCTCTCCTCCTCGACCCAAGCTGGCCGGGCCGGCGAGAAGCTGATGGCGCTCCCGCCGGGTAAGCATATCTCAGCCGGGCTTGCACCGCAATCCCAAGGACGAGGTAGCGCGGGCGTCCCGCCTGCTGTGTTGCGGGCATCCTGCCCGCGTGAGCGGTTGACCCGTCCTTGGCGCGGGAGCGGGACGCTCCCGCAACAGGGGGCGGGACGCCCGCGCTACGTCCGGGGGGTAGGGGTACGGCGGTACTATGAGAGGCGGCAGAAAAGGACTTGAGCCGCGAAGTCCGACGTCGTACACTAGTAGGTCGATAGGGCCAATTATGAGAATCTCGAAAAAAGGTTTGTATGCGCTGGAAGCCTTGATGATGCTGGCGCGGAACTACCCCAAGCGAGCCGCCAAGATTCGCGAGATTGCGGCCGCGGAAGAGATCCCGGAAAAGTTCCTGGAGCTGATCCTGCTCGATCTCAAGCGAGCGCGGCTGGTGGAGAGCTTGCGCGGCGTGAATGGCGGGTATGTCCTGCGGAGGGATCCCTCCAAGATAGTGCTGGGGGAAGTGATTCGCACCATCGATGGCCCGCTGGCTCCCCTGGGGGACGTGGATACTCTGCGCGCTCTGGTGAAACTCGACAAGAAACACACTTCTCTCTACCGCGTCTTTCTGGAGGTTCGCGATGCGACGGCCCAGATTCTCGATCACACGTCCCTGGCCGATCTGTGTAGCCCTGAGGGCAGAAGACAGAAGTCAGAAGTCAGAAGTCAGAATGAAGAACGTAACAACCGAGAGTAGACGCTCTTCATTCTGACTGCTGTCTCCTGACTTCTGTCTGCTCTCTTCGAGTGTGAGGCGTGATGGACCCGAAAGCATCGGTGGTCGGTTTCGTAGTTGGTCTCCTGGTGGGACTCACCGGTATGGGAGGCGGCGCGGTGATGACCCCGGCCCTGATTCTGCTGGGCTGGGCGCGACCCCTGGTGGCGGTGGGAACCGACCTGATGTGGGGCGCGCTCACCAAGTCGGTGGGCGCCTTCGTTCACTATCGCCAAGGTACGGTGGATCTCTCCATCGTCAAACGCCTGGCCCTGGGCAGCGTTCCGGGCGCCTTGCTGGGGCTGACCCTCCTCTCTTACCTGCACCGCACGCGGGGCGAGGCGACGGATCGAATTGTGGTCCGGGTGCTCGGAGTGGCCCTCATGGGCGTGGCCCTCAGCTTGTTCATCCGAACCTTTCGGGGTTCGCGCACCCAAGCCGCGAGTGGCAGCACCGCCGGACGCTGGCCCCTATGGACGGTTTCGGCGGTGGGGGCAGTGGTCGGCTTCCTGGTGAGCATGACGTCGGTGGGAAGCGGCAGCCTGATTGTGGCTTGCCTGGTGCTGGTCTATCCCGCCACGCCGCTTCGGCGCATTGTGGGATCTGATATTCTCCACGCCTTGATCCTGGTGGGCGTTTCCGCCCTGGGCCACCTGGGACTGGGGAGCGTCAACTTTCCCCTGCTGGCGGCCCTGCTGCTGGGCTCGATTCCGGGCGTCTGGCTCGGCAGCCGCATGAGCCTGGTGTTCCCGGAACAAGTACTGCGACCCGTCCTTGCTGGCACCTTGCTCTTCCTAGGCTACAAGCTTTTATAGCGGGCCACGAAGGCGGACCGGAATGCGGCTGAGCGCCCGGTTCTTGGCCTCGCCCGCCGGGGCTCGCTCCCGCCAAGGCTGGGTTCGGGAGCCTCGCGGCTACCCGGGAGAAACAAGCTTGGCCAGGACCTGGGTGCCGGACCTCAGCTCGTCGGTGCCGCGCACCGCAACCCCATCCCCTTCCCGGAGGTTGCCAAAGACCTCGATCAGATTGCCGGTGGTTACCCCCATTTTGACGTCCACCCATTCCGTTGTTCCGTTGGCGATACGTACTACGAAAGTTCGCGTGAGGTTGGTTGCCACGGCAGTGGTCGGGACAAACAGCGTGGGGGAAAGCCGACGCACGGGCCACAGCACCTCGGAGAACGTCCCGGGATCGAGGCGGCCGGAGGCGTTCATCACGTCGAGTTCGACGGGCATGGTTCGCGTCTTCTCGTCCACAGCATGAGAAATGCGAGCGATGGCGCCGTTGAACGTCTGGCCCGGGAAAGAGCGAACGGCAAACTCGACCTTCGTACCTACAGGGACTCCCGCAACATAGTCCTCGGGCACAGGGACCACCAGCCGGAGACGCGCGAGCGTTTCGATGCGTACCATCGGGACGCCGCCACCCGGACTCCCCGCCGGGCCCACCAACGCCCCAGGATGCACATCGCGCTCGGTGACGACGCCGTCAAACGGCGTCCTAACCTCGAGGTATGCCGCAATCTCGGCGATCGATTGCAGGGCTTGTTGGGCGGCGTCCTCGCCGTCCTTGGCGGCGCGCACCTGGGCCTGGTCTGCTTCCGCGGCCTTTTGGGCAACCAGGAGATCGTTGCCGGCCACAACTCCCGGCGTGGCCGAAGCGGCCTTAAGCCGCTGATACGTGTTCTCTTCGGCGGACAGCTTGGCTTCTGCCGCCGCCAGTTGCGACTGCGCCCCTTGCAGCTTGGCTTGCGCTTCGGCGCGCTGCGCCACCAACTCGGGAGCCTCGAGACGGGCGATGATCTCGCCGGCCTTGACCCTTGACCCACGATCGACGCCGATCCATCTTACAAACCCTGCGACCTTGGGGTAAGTCGCCACTACCTCGTACGGCTGAAGCTCGCCCGGAAGCTGAACCGTCATGCTGAGCTTCCGGGAAATAACCTTGGCAACGTCTACCGTCGGCACCGTCGCCGCCGCCGCGGCGGCAACGGCAGGATTGGTGGGTTTGTCCGAACTCCCACTCGGCCCGCACGAGGCGAGCCAGACAGAGGCAATGGAAACAGCAACGAGGGCCAGCACGGTATGGCGGCCCGATCCACTCGATCGGCTCATGACGCCTCCTGGTTTTGATCACCGCGGGGTGCAGGGCCTCTCTCGGCATAGGCGCTTTGGGGATCGTCAGGATCGAGAGAAGGCGACGCAATGCTCGTTCGTTGCTGAACGATGGAGAAAACGAAGGGGAGAATCGCCAGGCTGGCGGCCGTGGCGGCGAGCAACCCGCCAATCACGGCGCGACCTAGCGGCGCGACCGCTTCGGCGCCGCTGCCCAGGGCAAGAGCCAGCGGTATCATTCCCGCTACCATGGCCATGCTGGTCATCAGGATGGGCCGGGTACGAGCACGAACCGCGCGGACCACCGCCTCAGTGGCAGTCGCACCGGCACGCCGAATCTCCTCGGCGAAGGTTACCAGCAGGATGGCATTGGCCACCGCCACGCCGATGGCCATGATGCCACCCATGGAAGATTGAATGTTCAAGGTGGTCCTGGTAACCAGCAAAGCGAGGATGACTCCGGAGAGAACCGCCGGGCCGGTGGAAAGGACTACGAACGCCAAGCGCATCGACTGAAAGTTGGCAGCGAGCAGCAGGAAGATGACGACCAACGCCACGGCCAGGCCGATGGCCAGGTTGGTCAGCGTCTGCTGCATCGGCGCGATCTGGCCGCGGACACTCACGCTCACGCCACGCGGCGGTTCGCCTGCCAGCTTGAGGGCCCGATTTACTTCGGCGCCCACTCGGCCCAGATCCTCACCCGCCACATTAGCCGTCAGCGTGAGCATCCTCTGGCCATTGAAGCGATCGTATTCGCCCACCACCGTTCCGTAAGTAACTTGCGCCACGTCACCAATCAAGGGATGCAGCGTGTCACTCGGCATGACGGGGACGTTCTCGAGGTCCTGAAGCGTGGTCATCCGGGGTTGCGGAATCTGAACCTGCACCTGGTAGGCGATTCCGGAGTTAGGGTCCCGCCAGTAGTTCGGTGTCACGAATCGACTGGAGGAAGTGGCCTCGACGAGCGAGCGACTGACCTGATCGATAGTGACGCCCACCTGTCCCGCCAGCTCGCGGTCGATGTTGACATCGACGCTGGGATAGTCAAGGGGTTGCGCGAACTGCAAGTCTCGCAAGCTGGGGATCCGGCTGAGTTGCGTGCGAAGTTTCTCGGCGTAGGCGCGATTGGCCGCCAAGTTAGGTCCGCTGCTGGCGACTTCGACCGGAGTGGCAGCGCCAAAATTCATAATCCGGCTCACGATATCGCCCGGCTCAAACGAGAACCGGCAGCCGGGGAAAAGAGCGGGAAGCCGCTGGCGCAAGGCCTCTTCGAAATCGTCCAGCGCGATGTGGGCTTCGGGTTTGAGGGCGACTTGGATAACCGCTTCCTGGGGCCCGCTGGTCCAGAGGAAGATGGTGTTAATCGGGTAGGCCGATCCCTGAATGCCCACGTAACCCAGGGTAAGGGCGACGTTGTCGGGGCCCGCGGCCTGCTTGATTTCGTTCAGCACTTTCTCCACTAACTCCTCAGTGGCTGGAACACGCGTCCCAGTGGGGGCACGAAAGCGAAGCTGGAACTGATTGGCGGCGACGCGAGGAAAGATCTCGCGCCCCAAGCGCGGGCCGAGAATAAAGATGATGCCCAAGGCGGCCACGAGGTATATCCCCACTACCACCCAGCGGAGCGGCATCAGCTTTTGCAGAGTGTGTGCCAGCCAATCCCGGCCTTTCTCGAACCTACCTTTTCTCGGCGGCCCTTGTGCCTTGGGATGCCATCGCAGGATCCACGTCGACAACACTGGCACCAGCGAGCTCGAAAGAAAGTAGGATGCGGCCATGGCAAAGCCCACGGCGAGCGATAACGGGACAAAGAGGGCACGGGCCACGCCCGTCATGAAGAACGAGGGAACGAAAACCGCGAGCACACAAAGCATCGCCAGCAGACGGGGGATCACCACCTCGCGGCTCGCATCCAGAACCGCCCGCGCTCGCGGTACACCCCGAGCCAAATGGCTATGAATGTTCTCGATGGCCACGGTTGCTTCGTCCACTAGAATGCCGACGGCGAGGGCCAAGCCGCCGAGCGTCATGATGTTGATCGTTTGGCCCGCACCCCACAGGGCAACGACGGCCGTGAGCAAGGCGAAAGGTATGGTGGTGACCACAATCGCCGCGCTGCGCCAATCGCCGAGGAAGAGCAGCACCATGAGACCCGTCAACAGGGCTCCCAGCAGCCCTTCGCGAACCAGAGAGTTGAGGGCACTCTTGACGTAAGTCGACTGGTCCAACTCATAACTGATCTTGATGTCTTCCGGAACCAGGGACCGAAAGCGCTCCAAATTGGCCTTGACGGTTTTCACCACCGAGAGGGTCGAGGCATCGGCGCGCTTGGTGACGTTGATGTAGACCGCACGGCGCCCGTTCACCAGGGCATACCCCGCCAGGATGTCGCTCGAGTCCCGAATGTTACCCACGTCATGCAGAAAGACCGTGGGCCCCGCGCCGGTGCGTAGGGGCAGGTCCAAGAGGTCGTTGATGTTGGTCACGACAGAGTTCACCGGCACCATCCGCTGTAGGTCGCCGGTCTGGATGGCGCCGGCCGGCATAATGGTGTTGCCGGAACTGACCGCCTTCACGACCTCCTCCGGCGACATGTGGTAGGAGCGCAGGCGGTCCGGGTCCACGGTGATGACGATGGTGCGCTGGTTGCCGCCGAAGGGCGGCGGCGCCGAAACGCCGGGAAGAGTGGCGAAAAGCGGACGCACGCGGTTCAGGGCGAGGTCCTGAATCTCGCCCAAGCCGCGGGTTTCGCTCGAAAAGACCAGGTATCCCACCGGCACGCTACCCGCGTCGAATCGCATGACGAAAGGCGACACCGTGCCGTAGGGCATGAAGGCGCGGGCGCGGTCCACGTAGCCGATGGTTTGCGCGAGTGCCTGACTCATATCGGTGCCGGGATGGAACGTGAGTTTCAGCAGGCCGACGCCCTGGATGGACTTCGATTCCACGCTCTCGATCCCGCTGATATACAGGAAGTGGTACTCGTAGTAGTAGACGAGATACCCCTCCATCTGCGCCGGACTCATGCCTCCGTAAGGTTGCGCTACGTAGATCACCGGCAGGTTGAGGTTGGGGAAAATGTCGACGGGCATGCGGATGACAGCCAGGACCGAACCCAGCGCAATGCCAATGACGGCAACGATGATGGTAATGGGCCGGCGCAGGGCGGCGTGGATCAGCCACATGGTTAGTGACCTCCTGCTTGCTGCACCAGTTGCAGGAAGGGATCGAGACTCCCTCCCGCCGCCGCCAGTGAAGCCAGGTTGTGCCACACGGCGAGTCGGGCCAGGGCGTCGTCAATCTCAGCTTGTACCAGCAAGGCCTGAGCGTCTGCCACTTCGACGATGGTCGCCAAGCCGGCTTGGTAGCGGGCACGGCTCTGCGTTTCGCTCGCCCGCGCGGCCTCAAGCTCAACAGGGGTATTGGCAGCCACCCGTCGCGCTCCCTCCAGGGCTGCTCGTGCCTGCTCCACCTGGGTGTTTAACGTTTGCAGGGTGAGGTCATAGCGGGCTGCCTCCTCGCGTTCGCGGGCCGCCTCCTCGCGCTTTTGAGCGCGTAGCGCCGCGAAATCGAACAGGTTCGGAAACATGACGGTGAACTCCGCCGCCCAGTTCTCCCTTTCCAGGCCGAGTCCGTTGAGCCCGGTCGCGAAGGTCCCGTTCGGATCGGCGCCGCTGCCGCGCCCGAAGATTCCGGACTGGAAGTAGAAACGCGGGTAATCGGTGCGGTTGAGGATGTGCTCCTGGGCGCGCACCTCGTTCACCCGCGCTTGCTGCGCGGCGGCGACCGGGTGGCCGGAGAGGGCAGAGACCGCCGGGGTGGATTCCGGCGGCGGGGTCAGGGCCTGCCCGGTTTCAATCCTGACGTCGCCGGAGATCCCCAGAGCTTCGGCCAACGCCGCCCGGCTCACCTGTTCCTGCTGTTGGGCCCGGATCAGCGTGATTCGAGCTCGCGCCAGTTCGGCATCGGAACGTGACGCGTCGGCGCCGGGCCGAAGCTCGTTATCCACCAGCACGTGGACTGACTTGTCAAATACTTCCCGGCGATCCATGTCCGCCTGCGCGGCGCGCACCGTCTGCTCAGCCGCCGCCAGCGTAAGGAAGGCGTCCGCAGCGGCCATGGCCACTTCCAAGTGGGTGACCGCAACATCAGCCTGGGCGAGATTCTCCGCGGAGCGCGACGCGTCTACCTTGGCGCCACGATACCCGAAGTCGAACGGCTCCCACGTGAATAACACGCCCGTGGCGCTGCCCCAAACGCCACGATTCGAAGTCACCGGCAACACCGGCCCGGAAATGGACGGAATCACGGACTGTGGCAGCAGGAGGCCGAAAATATTGTTCGCCGTGGCCCGGTTCGACTCCCAAAGGGAGTCGGTGCGCGGCAAGTAACTCGTGCGCGCCAAGCTCACTCCCGCCCGCGCCGCGGCTACCTGCTCCTGCGCCGCCCGGATGGCAGGGTAGTTGGCCAGCGCATAGTTGATAGCTTCGACCAACGTGAAAGTCCTCGTCGACGGTCCCGCGGTGGGTGGCGTCTGGCCAATCAGCTCCGACCAAAAAACCAAAAGCCCCACCACGATCAACGCAGCTCGCTTGCTTGCTCCCACGGCGCTCAGGCCTCCTAAGAATCACAAGACTGCCACAGGGTGCGGCAAGCCGCACCCCTACCGGCGCGAATCGTCCTCAATGAGCTCCGCCATCAACTCCTTAACTTTGGCTCGCGCTGCGCCCAGGGCCCGATGACCCGCGTGCGTGGCTCGATAGACGCGGCGAACCGCTCTGCCGGACCGCACTTCCCTCGAGCGCAAGTAACCCTTCTTCTCCAACCCGTGAAGGAGGGGATAGAGAGTGCCCGCACTCAGCCGGTAACCGTGCCGCTGCAACTCCTCGATCATGCCGACGCCGAAAATGGGGCCCTGGCAGGCGTGGTACAGGATATGGATTCGGATCAATCCCCCGTAGATCTCCTGGCAGCCGGCCGCGGTCAAGTCTGGACGTTGCATAGTCTTTATCGAATTTCGATATCGAAATTCGAGTACATTGTAGCGGCGGTTCCCTTTCGGTGTCAACGCCCGATTAAACCTGATTAGACCTGATCAAGGTTCCTCTTGCACGAACCGGTGCAGGCACGATCGGAGTTGGTCGCGAACGCGCCGGAATTCGGCCAGCCTTTGCTCTTCCGGGGCGTGGAAGGCGGCAGGGTCTTCGATGCTCCAATGGATCCGCTTGGTGGTGGCGGGAAAGACTGGGCAGCTCTCCTTGGCGTTGTCGCAAACGGTGATTACGTAGTCGAATGCCTGCCCCGCGAAATCCTCTACCGATTTCGACCGGTGACTCGAGATATCGATCCCGATCTCACACATGACGGCGATCGCTTCGGGCCGCACCTCGGTAGGATTGGTCCCGGCGCTCGCGACTTCAAACCGATCTCCGGCGTCGTGGCGAAGCAACCCTTCGGCCATCTGGCTTCGTGCCGAGTTTCCCGTACAAAGAATCAGGACTCGTGTCATGGGGCGTGCTCCTTCACTCGCTGCCGCGGCGATTATTCAGCCCCGTAGCGGAGGTTCAACGATGAATTCTCTAACGTGCGTCTCGATCTCATCCCGAACCCGACGGAAGACCGCGAGGCGCTCGGCGGCGGCGCCTGCGGCCGTGGCGGGATCTTCGAAACTCCAGTCCAGGTACCAGACCGCCCCGGGAAGAACGGGGCACTTCTCCCTCACCTTGTCGCAGACCCTGATCAGGTACTGGAAGTTCTGACCCAGAAACTCAGCGACGTCCTTCGCGTGGTGGCCGGAAATGTCGATCCCGACTTCCTTCATCACCTCGACCGCTAGAGGATTTAACCGCGTCGGCTCCGCCCCCCCGCTGAATGCCTCGAAGTCATCTCCACCGTGGTGCCGCAAGAAGCCTTCGGCCATTTGGCTGCGGGCGGAATTCTCCGTGCAAACGAAGAGCACTTTGGTTTTCATCGTAGCCCCCTGTCGGTTGCCGTTAGAACGGTTGATGGTGATCCTTCCGCAGCGAGCCGATCGAGTGCAACCGCCGGTTCCGGCTGCGCTGAGAAGTAACGCTGCTGGAAACGCAGGGAAACACTCACCAGCCCGATCAGCACCGGGACTTCCACCAGTGGGCCGATCACCGCCGCGAACGCCTCACCGGAGTGGATGCCGAACACCGCCACCGCTACCGCAATCGCCAATTCAAAGTTGTTGCTGGCAGCGGTGAAGGAAAGGGTGGCCGTCCTGCTATAGTCGGCCCCGAGTTTCCGGCTGAGGTAAAAGGAAACCAGGAACATCGTCACAAAGTAGATCAGCAACGGCACGGCAATCCGGAGAACGTCGAGCGGCAATTGGATAATGTATTCCCCTTTCAGCGCGAACATCACCACAATGGTGAAGAGCAAAGCTATCAGGGTCAGCGGGCTGATGCGGGGCACAAACTTCTTTTCGTACCATTCCCGCCCACGGGCGCGGATCAAGGTGAAGCGGGTGAGCATTCCAGCCAGAAAAGGAATGCCGAGATAGAAGAAGACGCTTTGCGCGATCTGCTTCATCGAGACGTTGACGACCGTCCCTTTCAAGCCGATCCACGCCGGCAGCATGGTAATGAAGACCCAGGCGTAAACTGAGTAGAACAGCACCTGGAAAACCGAGTTGAAGGCCACCAGTCCCGCCGCATACTCCGAATTGCCCTTGGCCAGATCATTCCACACAATCACCATGGCAATGCATCGGGCCAGGCCGATCATGATGAGACCGGCCATATATTCGGGACGGCTGCGCAGGAAAATCACCGCCAACCCAAACATCAGAAGCGGCCCGATCACCCAGTTCTGCAAAAGGGAGAGAAGCAGCACCCGCTTGTTTTGGAAGACCTCGCCCAATTCCTCATAGCGAACCTTTGCCAAGGGTGGATACATCATCAGAATCAAGCCCACGGCGATGGGGACCGAAGTGGTACCCACCTGGAAGGCGGTGATGGCCCGGACGACGCCGGGCGCCAGATAGCCGACAGCCACGCCCGCCGCCATGCCCAGGAAGATCCACAGCGTCAGATATCGATCAAGAAACGATAGTCTGCGTGACAGGTGTGATGACACGATTCTCCTCCTTCTGCTTCCCGTTGTTCATCAAGCGGCCCGTCCTTCTAACTCCCTCAACAGGTCTGGGTTGGCTCTCCTTCCTCGCCTTCGTGCTCAGCACGTGCCCTAGGTAAGCCTCCTGCACCCGCCCATCGAGATACTCCCGCACCCAATGCGTCCTCACCGCTGGCGCTGGCAGCGCGATGCTCCAGGTGTCGCAGGAGCAGTGGGCGCATCCCCGCGAGTCGTAAATGAGGCGGTGGATCATACGCTTTTGACGCAGCTGTCGCTCAACCATCCTGTTCAGCTCTTCGTCGGTGTCAAACACGGGATCAGTACTGCCTCCGAGACCACGCGACGCGAGAGGGTTGTTCTATCAGTGAGCATCGGAACCGCCGCAACAGGTTGGGGCGCAGCACGAAGAACCCGGCTTCTTGGCCCGCACGAAAGCGCTCATGAACTTGCCGTCCACCAAGGGCGCAATCGCATCCACGTCGATGCCACTGCTGGAAAGCTGTTCACGCGCGTCCTCAACGCGGTAAATTCGCGTTGGTTCCACGGTGACAGCTTCAAACCCCGCACGAGCGAGCTTCGCCAGGTAGGCGTTCTCCTCCAGCGCTCCCGCCATGCACCCGACCCACAGCTCCACGCTGCGCCGAATGACGGCGGGAACCTCCCCGCGCACCACGATGTCGGAGACCGCGAACCTTCCGCCGGGCTTGAGTACGCGGAAGGCTTCCTGCAACACGCGGTCCTTGTCCGCCGACAGGTTGATGACGCAATTCGAGATGATCACATCCACCGAATTGTCGGGCAGCGGGATATTCTCAATTTCACCCTTCAGGAATTCCACATTCTCCACGCCCGCTTTGCGCTGGTTCGCGCGGGCCAACGCCAGCATTTCGTCGGTCATATCCAGACCGTAAGCCTTGCCGGTGGGGCCCACGCGCTTCGCTGAAAGCAGCACGTCAATGCCGCCTCCCGATCCCAGATCGAGGACGGTCTCGCCGGGCTTCAGTTCGGCCAGCGCCGTGGGGTTTCCACAGCCCAGTGAGGCCAACAAGGCCTCTTCCGGGACTTGGCTGGCTTGGCTGCCGTCGTAAAGGTTCGAAGTGATCGGGTCAGCGCAGCTCTCCACGGCCGCCACGGCGCCGCAGCAGGAACTGCCGCCCGTGACGACACGCAAGGCCGCCTGTCCATACTTCTCTTTCACCGCTTGCTTGATGTTTTCCGCGCTCATTTGCTTTTCCTTTCCGCGCCACACTTCGGGGCCGGTCCGAGGGCGACGAGTTCGCCTGGCTCGATGGCCTTGTTCCGGGTGCAGCACTCCGCATACAGAAAGTTTATGACCTCCTGCAAGGCTTCCAGGTTCGCCGTGTACCACAGGAAGGTCCCCTCCCGCCGCACCCTGACCAGTTCCTCATTCTTGAGCTTGTCGAGGTGATGGGAGAGGGTGGAGGCGGGGATTTCCAACTCGTCCTGAATGGCACCGACCACCAATCCATGCGGATGAGCAGTGAGCAGCAGTTGCATGATGCGCAGCCGGGGCTCGGCGCCCATGGCGGCAAACATATCCGCATAGCGGGTGACGGACGGGGAGTTTTTGCCAGTTCTCATGATTCGATGATACCAGAATTATGCAATAACGCAAGAGGTTTTTTTGCATCCCGCCGTGTACCGCATCACGCGTGTTTACCCAGGGAAATGGGACGACTGGCTTTTGAAAGGGAGCCAGACTCCCATCGCTCTTGGCGTCAGTAACCAGTAGTCGCCATGTAGCGACTAATCACCGCCGCGCTTCGACGTGGCACTATCGATAGCTCCTACGCCGTTAGCGAGGATGTATCCGCCAAAATGCAGATGTCAGCCTCGGCGTGATACGGCCAAGTGACAGAAGAAGCAGTTTCCGGTGACGCCACTGATCCCCATCAACAATCGATTCCATGACATCGGTCGCCGCAATGTCCTAAACTGGGCGCATGAGCTGGAAGCACAGTATCCTCGGCCTAGCCATACTCGCATTCCTGGTGG
>Ga0209039_10001427_pt1 | contig 22202 bp, 16 predicted proteins | sample BogFormECP12_OM1_FD_188238 | JGI IMG/M metagenome (GOLD analysis project Ga0209039, IMG submission 188238) | Bog forest soil microbial communities from Calvert Island, British Columbia, Canada - ECP12_OM1 (SPAdes) (version 2) | ecosystem: Environmental > Aquatic > Freshwater > Wetlands > Bog ... | reverse complement strand
CAGCACCACGGGTCGCGCCACACGCATCGTCTTTGCTCCTCTATTGTAAAGACGACGCGCCAATTATAAACGTTACTATTTAGGCCGCACTACACTAGCCGCCGGCCGGGTTCGAGATCGCGCCTCTCAGGTTGAGGTTGCGAACCAGGCGGTGCAGGTAGTTGGGGTGAATGCCGAGCAGCTTGGCCGCTTCGGTGAAGCTGCCCCCGGCCTGGTCGAGCGCGCCGGTAATGGCCCGGATTTTCTCGTCGCGGATGGTTTCGTGGTAGCCCCCGATCGGCCGCGTCCCCGTTGGCAGGCTTTCGAGCACCGGTTCCGGCAGGTCCTCCGCCAGGATGAGATCGGTCGAGCCGAGCACCACGGCGCGCTCGATGGCGTTCTCGAGCTCCCGGACGTTGCCGGGCCAGTCGTAAGCTTGTAGGCAGGCGAGCGTCTCGCGGGCTACCCCGGTGACCCTGCGCCTGGCCTTCTTGCCGTGCCTGGCGACAAAATAACTGGCCAGCAGCGGGATGTCTTCGCGGCGGTCGCGCAAACCTGGCATGGTCAGCGACACCACATTGAGCCGGTGGTATAAGTCGGCGCGGAACGCCCCGCGCTCGATGGCGGCCTTCAGATCGCGGTTGGTCGCCGCGATCAGGCGGATGTCGGAGCGAATCGGGCGCGTTCCACCGACGCGCTCGAACTCCCGTTCCTGTATCACGCGCAGCAGCCTCGCCTGGCAGGCCGGCGGCATTTCCCCCACTTCGTCCAGAAACACGGTCCCGCGGTCCGCCAGTTCCAGCTTGCCCCGCTTCTGCGCATACGCCCCGGTGAAGGCCCCCTTTTCGTGACCGAAGAGCTCGCTTTCCAGCAGGGTCTCGGACAACGTGGCGCAGTTGACCGCGAGAAACGGCATGGCCGCGCGCTGGCTGTTGCGATGGATTGCCCGCGCAACCAGCTCTTTCCCTGTGCCGCTCTCGCCGCAGATCAGCACGGTGGAGTCCGTCGGCGCCACCTTCGACACAAACAGGTACACCTCGCGCATGCGCGGGCTGCCGCCCACCATCTCATGACGCAGGCCAACCGCCTCCTCCAGCCGCAGATTCTCCGCTTCCAGCCATTCCAGCCGGCGGGCGTTCTCAAGAGCCAGGCCGAGGATGGCGCCGACGGAACCCGCCAGCTCCAGATGGTCCTCGTGGAAAGGCGCGCTGGGGACGCAGGAATCCAAATACATGACGCCGAGCGTCCTGGCCAGGGCGACGATAGGCGCCGCGAGCACGCTGCGAGGCTGCGGCTCGGGCTGGTTCCTCGCGGCGCCCCCGGACCCGTCCGGCAGGATGCCGGCGGCCAGAATGCCGGTGACTTCGCGGCGGGCTCGATCGACGATACCGCTGTAGCCTCGCGCCGTTGCCGTGGGTCCCGTATCGCGATCGCGGTAGGCGGCGAAGGACGGCTCCTCGCCCTGACCGTCGAACAGCAGGATGCCGCCCTGCTGAGCCGGAATGGCCCCGAAGATCGCCTCCAGGAGTTGCTGCGCAATCTCTTGCGGGCTGCGGACCATCTGTATGCCCGCGCCGGCTCTGAGCATTGCCGTCAGGCTGCACAAGGCCTGGCAGTCGGCCGCCGCTCCTTCCGGCGAGGCCGCCGCCATCCGGTACGAGCAGCCCTCCCGCTGGGGTTGACCACACCGCCCGGCGTCCGCCAGCCGCGTCGCCGGCAGCGGCTCCGCGTCCCAACGCAAGAAAAGAAAACGGCAATCGCCCAGGTGGATTTCGTCGCCGTGGGCCAGTATTCGCTCCGTCACGGGCAGGCCGTTCACCACGGTGGCGCCATCCGCGCCCGTGTCCTGGATTTCAAATTCGTCCCCGTTTCGCCGGCGAATGCGGCAATGGCACGCGGCTATGGAAGCATCGTCGATGGGGAGTTCGTTCGACGGGTCGCGTCCAATCGAAAGGCCGTCGTCGGAAAGGCCGAAGAGGCCGCCTTCCACCGGACCTGCAATCCCCACCAGCCTCGGATTGAGCACACGGCGCATCTTTCCCCTCGATCCCATCATTAGCACATTCCTATCCGAGCGGATACCACCACACGATCGGATAGATTCCCGGGGGGCGAATCCGTACCGTTCAGGTGGCGCCGGGAATCCGGGTCATTCAATCCGTTCAACGAGTTGCCCCGATTTGGCGCGTCGGCGCATGCTCCTCGCGCGTATGGCGCGTGGAGTGCCCTGTACAAGGCAAGCCTGATCGGAGGTGCGGGAGCAATCGGATGTCCCGATGCTCCCGCTTCGGTGGAGGCCCAACGAGCCGGAACCAGCTCGTCAACTACGAGGACTTGAGGAGGTCCACCATGAGAAACAAATCGTTTGCGGCGCTGGCGACCCTGGCGTTGCTCGCATCAGCTTCCGCCTTTGGCCAAACCAAACTGACGGCTGACATTCCCTTCGAGTTCAGTTACTCGGGTAAGGTTATGCCCGCCGGGCACTATGACATAAGCCGCACGCCCGTCGTGCTGGTGGTACGGAACTTCACGTCCCGGGCCGGTGCGCTCGCCACGACCAACAACATCGGTGGCGGCGATAACGACAACAAGCAGAGCCGCCTGACGTTCAACAAGTACGGCGACAAGTACTTCCTCGCCGAAGCGTGGTCGGGCCCCGGCAGCGCCTGGGCAGTCGGCGTGCCCATGTCCAAAACCGAGCGTGAAATCGCCCGCGAATCCCGCGATGTCGCCCGCGTGACCGTCCCGCTTCGAACCGGCGCGGTGACTCTCGCCTCTCTTCGTTAGCCCTGAAGGCCCGGACACTCGCGGGTGTCCGGGCCTCCCCGCCGGAATAGTCCGGGTATGCAACCCTGGTGAGTATGCAGACGTGGCCCTCGCTCCTGGTCGCCGCCGCCGCCAGCCCCGCCATGTACGTCATCGGGAGCCTTCCGCGTCGTCCGCCTTATGCACGCACCCCGATCATCAGCCCGGTAATCCCCGGCAGCCTTACGCGCCGAACCTCACCGAAACCCGCCTCGCCCAGCCAGGCCACGTACTCCGGCTCGCTGTAGCTGCTGCCGCCGCGCGTGCCCACCAGCATGTTGAGAGCGAACAACGCGGCAAAGCGCGGCGACGTTTTGTCCGGCTCCAGGATGAAGTCCTGAATCGCCACCCGGCCGCCGGGCGAGAGCGCCTCTCGGCAGCGGCCCAGCAGGTCCAGATTCTCCTCGGGGCTCAGCATGTGGCAGATCGCCGACACGAACACCAAATCGTACCCTTCGCCCAGCCGGTCCGTACGCAGATCGCCCGTGCGCACCGTCACGCGGTCCACCACCCCGGCCCGCTCGATGTGCCCCCGTGCAATGGGCGCGACCGCGGCCAGGTCCAGGATGTCGGCGCGCAACGCCGGGTTGGCCTGGGCGAAGGCGATCGAGTAAGCGCCCGACCCGCCGCCCACGTCCAGCATGCGGCTGGCCGTCTCCGCGCCCACCGCGCCCACCACCAGCGGCGCGCGCTCCGACGCGTTGCGATGCATGGCGGCAATGAAGGCCTCGGTCCAGTCCTCGCTGCCGCCGGCGGTCTCCTGGTGGGCCATGGCGCCGCCCGACCGCACGCACCGGGTGAGCGTCGACCAGCGCTGCCACAGGTGTGCGGTGTGCAGCAGGGCCGGCCGGGCGTTGTCGCGCGAGCCGGCGGTGAAGTAGCGCGCCGCCGCGGGCGAGTTGCGGAAAACGCCGTCGCGCTTCCCCAGCAGGCGCAGCGATACCAGCGCGTTCAGCAGCATCTCGGTCGCCCGCGGGTCGGCGCTCAGTCTCGCGGCCACTTCCGCCGCGCCGGCGCCGTCCCCCACGGCCGTGAACAGGTCGAGTTCCAGCGCGGTGAGGATCACGCGGCTTTCCTGGAACGCGCGCATGCGCTCGTTCAACTCGTCGGGAACCGCTCCCGAGGCTTCCTGGGCGCGGCGCGCCGCCAGCATCTTCTCGCGGCTCTTCAGGATCTCCGCGTGCACCGCCGCCGGATCGGTTTGCGCCAGGCGCGCCACCGGCGTGCCCTCCTGGAAATGCGAGCGCACGATCTCCGGCACATCCGCCTCGGTCACGCCCGAGTACCACACGCCTTCGGGATACACCACCACGTTCGGTCCGTGCTCGCACAACCCCAGCGAGCCGCACGCCGTCACCTGGACTTGCTCCACCAGCCCGCGCATGCCCACTTCGCGCCGCAGCGCCTCCAGAACCTGCGCCCCGCCTCGCGCCGCGCAGCACGGCGCGCCTTCGGGTTTCTGCTGCTCGCAGGCAAAAACGTGATACCGGAAAGGCTGCATGTCGATTCTCCGGATTTACGGTAGCAGATTTGCCGGGGCGGTTTCCATGTGAGACGATTCCGGCCCGTTCCGCACTATCTCTTCGTAACCGGACAGCAGCGCTCCGACTGTGAGATTCGCGCGGATCCGTTCCCCGCCGCGAATCCGGGCGCGACTGCCGGTTGCCGGGGAGATCCGGCGGGACCGGTCGATTCGCGCAATCCAGCCAACGGCTGCGATGGGTTCCTATCGGCATGAGGCGCACCTTGCCACGTGGTGCGCGGCCGCTCATGTTCCGGCATAAGGACCCGCGGTGATGGCGCCTTTATAGCCGCAAGGCGCCGCCGTTTACGGCATTGGTCGAAACCGGATCGATGTCGAGGTCGACAGGTAATCCGCCCATCCTCCCCGCGTCCTGCGCGCCCTCCTCCGCAATCCCCATGCCCCGCGGTTCTCCCCCGCGTTCTCCGCCGGCGCCGCGCGCTATAGTATTCGAAATGACAAGCATCGGACACGATACGCCTGCCCCCCTTACGTTCCGCAGACTCGCGGGCGCCCTGTTGGCGGCTCTCGCAGTGAGCGCCTCCGCTTTGCTCATCGCCCAGAGCAAGCCCCAGTTGCTGGTCGAGTTGCCGGACTACGCGGTCACGCCCGACGGCATGGCCATCGCGCCCGATGGTGACCTGGTGGTGGCCTGCCCCAACTTCGCTAGCTTGTCCAAGGGCGCGACCAGGCCTTCGGTTCCGGGCTGCTTCATTAAGATCGGCAAGGACCGCAAGGTCAGTAAGCTGTTCGACTGTCCCGTGCTCCCCGAAACCGGCCGGGCGTGTCCCATGGGCATCGAGTTCGGTCCCGATGGCGACCTGTACGTGGTCGACAATCAGAACTGGGGCACGGGCAACGGACCCAATGGCGAGATCGATCAGGGCCGCATTCTCCGCCTCAGGATCGCCGGCGGCAAGCTCGCCCAAACCACGGTCCTGGCCCAGGGCATCAGCCACCCCAACGGACTGCGCTACCACGACGGGCAGATCTACGTGACGGTCTCCAAATTGCCCAAGGTCAAGCGCCCCGACGGCCTGATGGTGAGCGCGGTCTATCGCTTCCCGGCCAACGGCCGCGGCATCCAGGTGAGCAACACGCTCGCCGACCCGAACCTGCTGGCCTCGTTCGTCACCGAAAACAAGTTCGCGCAGTACGGCGCCGATGGCATTGTCTTCGACAGCAAAGGCAGCCTGTACGTCGGCAATTTCGGCGACGGCAAGATACTCAAGATCGTTCTTTACCCCAACGGCAAGGTCTCGCAAAACGCCGTCTTCGCCTGGACCGATCACGACTACTCGCTCGATCCCGCCCTTCCCGGCTTCCTCGCTAAAGCGGTCACCGCCAGGATGCGCACCACCGATGGCATCTGCGTGGATAAGGCCGACAACCTCTATGTGGCCGATTTCTCGAACAACGCCATCGCCAAAGTGACTCCCGCCGGCAAAATTTCCGTGCTGGCTCAGAACCCGGACACCGGCGGCCGCAACGGCGATCTGAACGAACCCGGCGAGCCGGTCGTGTGGCAGGGCCGCCTGGTGGTATCTAATTTCAATGCGGTCTTTGAGCCCGACAAGGTCAGCCAGCGGCACACCACGCCGGCCAAGATGTCGGTGATCGATCTCGGAGAGCCGCAATGAGACTCGTGGCAACCGCCATCGGCGGCGCTATCTGCGGCGCGCTCTGCTTCGGCATCTGGCCGGAAATGTGGAAGACCTACGGCATCCTGGGCGGGTGGATCACCGCCGCCATCGTCATCAGCATCTGCTGGTACATGAACCACTGGCTGGGCATCGTGTGGAACCAGCCGGGCCGCATCTGGGTGGACCAGGGATGGGCGGTTTCCTCGGCCGGCATCGCCTGGGCCATGGTCCGGTTCAACTCCCAGTTCCGCCACGCCGTGCCGGTGATTCTGTGCTGCCTGCTGGGCGGCGCGCTGGCCGGTATTGCCGCGGCCCAGGTGAAGAAGCGTCACCCGGGCTTCCAGCCGGCCAGGCCTCCCGCCGCGCAGAAGGAGGACGCCCGTGGTTGAGTGGGCCGTGCGATACATCGACTGGCTGGGCATGTCGCCCGTCAGCGTGCTCACCACCGTGTTCGGCGCTTTCTGCGTGACCTTCGTGGTCATCATCTGCTGGAGCCGGCTGGTGGATGACTTCGGCGCCATCGGCGGCATGATGGCCGCCGGCATCATCGTGGGCACCTTCTGGGTGATGAACCACAAGCTGCCCGGCTTCGGCATCCATCCCGAGGGCATCCCCCATCCCGATGGCGGCTGGAAGCAGTTCGGCCTGATCTACCAGGGATTCCGCGGCGCGTCGCCATGGGTGGACATGGGCACCGCCATCGGCGCCGGCCTGTGGGTTTGCGGGCTGTGCGGCATTCCCCAGGGCCAAAAGCTCCGCATGGCCGCGGAGTCGGTGCCGCGGCTGGCCGCCGCCATTGCGGGCGGCGCTGTTGGCGGCGCCATCATGGGCCTGGTCGGTTGGACCGGCGCCAACCTGTTCGGTTATCGCTGAGGCTGGTCTGGGGCATGAGGAATTACGGGCATTTTCGGGAGGTGGACCGATACCTAGGAGCCACTCGGAGCGGTAAAACGCAAATGGCCGCAGATGAACACAGATGAACACGGATAAGCAGAGAGTGTATTATCGGCGTTCATCTGTGTTCATCTGTGGCTCAACATTGCTTTTTGGAACTCTCCAGCGGTCCCCGGCGGGCGGACCGAAGATGGCAGGATCTGGGCCACACCCGACCGGTGTTTTCTGAAAGGTGCTTTGATGGCGGAAACAAACGAAGGGAACCGATACCACATTCCAAGAATGTGGTTTTCGGGAATACATGGAGCGACGCGCCAGGATCTTGAGAAGTGGGCAAACGATCCAAACTGCATCGAAATGGATATCTGCGCCAAGAAGCTCGCTGAGCGCGAAGGCAGGTTGTACCAGCCAGCCAGGACTGCCGAAGAGCAGAGGTTGGCCGGCAAGGAGGATGGTGAAGACGACCCATTCAACCCACGTACGGAGGTATCGGCGGACGCCAGATACATCGCAACCCGGATTGTCACGCATCTGTGGATAATCTTCGTCCTGTTCCCCGTAGTAGCCGTTCTGCTCCTGCTTGCGGCCGGGGTTCTCAGGTAGGATGGCCGGGTCTGGGGCGGTGCCGATCACGGCCGTGGTTGTATCGAGTACATGGATGCTCTGAGGAGTTATGGCACGTTACTTACTGGCGCACGACCTGGGAACCAGCGGCAACAAGGCCACCCTGTACACTTACGATGGCGCGCTGGTCGCCAGCCGCACGGCGGCTTATGACACGCATTACTTCAACGGCAATTGGGCGGAGCAGAACCCCGAAGACTGGTGGCAAGCCATCTGCCTCTCGACCCGCCGCCTCTTGGAGGAAGCCAAAGCCCACGCCTCCGACATAGCCGTGGTGGCCTTGAGCGGACAGATGATGGGCTGCACGCCCGTGGATCGCGAAGGCGCGGCGCTCCGCCCCTCGATCCTCTACTGCGATCAGCGGGCCACCGCCGAGACGCGGCAGATCCTTTCCAAGATCGACCTGGCGGGTTTTTACCGCATCGTGGGCCACCGCGCCAGCGCCTCCTACCCGCTCGAAAAACTCATGTGGGTGCGTGATCACGAACCCGACGTCTACGCCCGCACTTACAAGACGCTGTGCGCCAAGGATTACATCAACTGCCGGCTGACCGGCCGCATGGCCACGGACTATTCCGATGCCTCCGGCGCCAACGCCTTCGACCTGAATACGTTCCGCTGGTCGGAGAAGATTATCGAACTCGCGGGCCTGGACGGCGAGAAGTTCCCCGAGCCCATGGAATCCACCGCCATACTCGGCGCCATCACGCGCCAGGCCGCCACTGAGACCGGGCTGAAGGAGGGCACGCCCGTGGCCGTGGGCGGCGGCGACGGAAGTTGCGCGGGCGTGGGCGTGGGCTGCATCCGGCCGGGCGCGGCGTACAACTACCTGGGCTCGTCCTCGTGGGTGGCGCTCACCGTGAAGGAGCCAATCGTCGATCCCCAGATGCGCACCATGAACTGGGCGCACTGCGTCCCCGGCTACTTGCACCCCAGCGGCACCATGCAAACCGCCGGCGCCAGCCACAACTGGCTTAAGAACACGCTGTGCCAGCCGGAGGTGGAGCAGGGAGCGCGCACCGGCGTGAGCCCGTACCAGTTGATCGACGAGGCCGTGGCAAGCGTGCCCGCCGGCGCGCGCGGAGTCCTGTTTCTGCCCTACATGCTGGGCGAGCGCACGCCCTGGTGGAATCCCAACGCCCGCGGCGCGTTCCTCGGCTTGAACCTGGCCACGCGGCGCGAAGACATGCTGCGCGCGGTGCTGGAAGGCATCGCCATGAACCTGGGGATCATCGTCAACATCTTCCGCGGCCACCTGGCGATCGCCGCCATGACCGTCATCGGCGGCGGCGCGCGCAGCCAGGTGTGGCGCCAGATCATGGCCGACGTGTACGATTGCCCCGTGCAATCGCTCAACTTCCTGGAAGAGGCCACTTCCATGGGCGCCGCCGTGATTGGCGGCGTGGCGGCGGGTGTGTTCCCCGATTTCGAGGTCATCCACCGTTTCGTGCACGTGGACAGCACGGCCACGCCGAACGCGGAGAACCGCCAGGTGTATCGGAAGCTTATGCCGGTTTTCGAACACGCCTACCGCTCCCTGGTGGACGTGTATGAGGAAATGGCGGAGCTGAATTCATGAGAGCCGTAGCCGTTACCAGGCCGGGCGAAGTGCGCATCGTTGAGTTGCCCAAGCCCCAGCCCGGGCCATATCAGGCGCTGGTGCGGACCGAGGCCGCCAGCCTCTGCAACGCGACCGACGGCAAACTGGTGGCCGGACATTTTCCCGGCGTGGACCGGTACCCGCTGGTGCTGGGTCACGAATCGGCCGGGATTGTCGAGACCGTGGGCGCCAAGGTGCGCAACTTCCAGGTCGGCCAGCGCGCCATCGGCGGCTTGGTTTTCGACTTCGGCGCGGCCGGCTATGCCAGCGGTTGGGGCGGCTTCTGCGAATACACGCTGGTGAACGATCACGACGCCATGGTGGCCGACGGCGTGGCCGATGCCGCGCACGGCTGGTTTGAGGTCCACGAGATCCAGCGCGCCGTCGCCCCCGATATCCCGCTCGAAGCTGCCGTGCTGCTGTGCACCTGGCGCGAAGTCTACGGCGGCTTCGGCGATTTTCACCTTCAGGCGGGCCTCGACGCGGTGATCTTCGGCGCCGGTCCGGTGGGAGCGAGCTTCGTCAAACTGGGCCGCCTGCTGGGCCTGGGCTATATCGGCGTGGTGGACCCGCTGGAATCCAAGCGCGCCCGCGCGCTGACCATGGGCGCCGACGAGGTGTTCGCGCCGGCCAGCCCCGCCCTCGCCGGACTGGCGCGGCGCAGAGGCAAGCCCGTGGACGCCGTCATCGACGCCGTGGGCAGCGAGTCCATCGTCAACGCCGGTCTGGGTTTGATCGGGATGGGCGGAGCCATCTGCGTCTATGGCGTTATCGCCGAACCCGGCATCGCGCTTGAGAAGCATCGCGGGCCGTACAATTTCAACCTGTACGTTCACCAGTGGCCCACCCGCCACCGCGAGCGCGCCGCCATGGAGCCGCTCTGCGAGTGGATTCGCAGCGGCCAATTGCTTGCGGCCGATTTTGTCACCCACGAGTTTCCCCTCGAGCGGATCGGCGAGGCGCTGGCCGCGGTGGCCGGCGGGCAGACCCTCAAAGTTCTGCTGCGGTATTGAAAGGGACATAAGCATGGATGAACTGGCGGGGATGATTGACCACACGTTTCTGAAGGCTTTTGGCAGTCCGGCGGAGATGGAACGGATTTGCGCCGAGGCCGTGCAGTACGGTTTCGCCATGGTGGCCATCAACCCGGCGGAAGTGGAAACGTGTGCCCGGTTGCTGGCCGGCACGCGGGTGGGCGTGGGCGCGGCCGTCGGATTCCCGCTGGGTCAGAACACCGTCGAGACGAAGGCCTTCGAAACCCGCGACGCGGTGGATAAGGGCGCCACCGAAATCGACACGGTCATCAACATCCGCGCCCTGCAAGGCGGCCGCGCGGACCTGGTGCGGCGCGAGATCTCGAACATGGTGAGTGTGTGCAAACCGCGGGGCGTGGTCACCAAGGTGATCCTCGAGACCTGCTACCTGACCCGCGAAGAAAAGGTCGCGGTGTGCCGCATGGCCTGTGAGGAAGGCGCCGACTTCGTGAAAACGTCTACCGGTTTCGGCCCCGCCGGCGCCACGGTGGAGGACGTCCGGCTGATGCTCCAGGCCGCCGGGCCCTCTACCCGGGTGAAAGCCGCCGGAGGCGTGCGCGATCTGGCGACGGCCCTGGCTATGATCGAAGCCGGGGCCTCGCGCATCGGCACCTCCAACGGCGTGGAGATCATGCGCCAGATTAACCTGCATTCTTGCTCTGAATAGTTGCTGCTAACCTCTCGATGCCCTCCGGGCCACGTGCTGCCGGGGCAGCTCGAGAACCGGCCGCTGACGAGTTTGCAACAGCGCTGGTGATCACCGGGGTGCAGGCTGGTCAAGTATACCCGGTACTGCTGGTGCCGCTGGCAAGACCAAAGGAAGGGGGAAAAGAAGGGGGATCGGTTTATACTCAATCAGACCTGGAAGTCCAAAATTGGGATTCCGGCGTAATTCGAAGCGACGGCTGCGTGGCGCGCCGGCAGCAAGCCGCAAAGCGTGGTGGCTGGGAAGGAGCGATCGATCATGAATCTGGGAGGAGCACTGACGGGCGCCCTTGGCGGGCTGCTGACGGGAGGCCCACTCGGGGCGGCGATTGGCGGGATCGGGGCGCTGCTTGGCGGCGGTGGCGCCGCCGGTGGTGGAGGGTTAGATAATACCTCGATGATGTCGTCGCAGCAACAGAACATGCAGAACCTCATGTTCCAGCAGCAGGTTAACCTGCAGAGCCAGCAGTTCACGACTCTGTCGAACGCCCAGAAAGCCATGCATGACGCCATCATGGCCTTGTTGAGCAACGCCGCGGGAGACGGCAGCGGCAGTACCGTGACCCAGCCTACCAAGACTGGCAGCGGCGCCAGCCTGTTTCCACCGGTCAGCTTGAACGGGCCGGATTTCGGCAAATCGGCAGCCGCGATTGCGAAGACGTCCAAGGTCAACTCGATTGCGCTGCTGCAGGTGAACGCAGGAACCGGAACCCCCGTGATTCAGACCCTGGCGGGGGCTCTCAGCTCGCTGCGGATTTATTTCACGGCGAAGGCCGACGTGTTTCTCAATCTGCCGGCGGGCATGGTTACCACGGCTTTGCGGCAACAACTGCAGATGGCGTGCGGCGCTCAGGTGACCGTGAATCCGACGCCGTATCAGCAGGTGCAGCTTCAGCAGTTGAAATAGTGAACGTGTAAATGGCGTCTGACCCCTTTTCTCTGCGCCCTCACTCGAACCGGTATGCCGCGTACGTGCGCGGCATCTGGTGAACCTCGAAGACCGTCGTATTACCGTCCACATAGCCGCGCAACTCAGCGCCCGAGCGCAAGTCGAACAGCTTGGCGGATGCCTTCTTGACGACGATCTTGTAGCGCACCGGGCCGGTCTGATAGCTCCGGGTGACGAAGGTGTTGTTGTCGTACGTAAACAGGCAGATCTTGCTGGGGCTGTCCAGGTAGACCGGAATCTCACCCATCAGGTCCCTCCGGATTTGGGAAAGGACTTCCGGCGGAAGCTGATAGAGATCGCTCTGGTCCTCCGGGATCGTCAGAATGTAGAGCTTGCCCTTGTCATAGCCCCTCACCCGCAGCAGCACCGGGTAGCGGCTCCAGTCTTTGTAGATCGCCTGAATGATCTCCTCCGTATCCACCAGCCCATAGGCGAGCTGCGGAAGGACGATGTCGCTCTGCGAGTAATAGTTGTTGGCCGGTTCCTCGTCCATGACGCGCCGGAACGTGAACCGGTTGGCGATCACCGTGCGGCCGGTGTACTCCACTTCCACCACCTTCTCGATGCCTTTGCCTTCGAGCGCCTTGAGCAGTCCGGTGGTGAGCACGACGGTCTTGTTGGCGTTCAGGTGCTTTTCGATCTTGTCCACGATCTGCGGGTCGAACTTGGCATGTTCGGTGAGCAGGATCGTGTCGCGGTCCTCCGGGAATTCCGGGTAGAGATCCATGGGGATGCCGATCATCCCGATGTAATTGTGAAGGTACATTTCGCCGGAGGAGTGATACGGCTTGTAACTGGCCACACCGTACGGAGTACCCAGCTTTCCCAGGAATGAATCCAGCTTGTCGTAGGCATCCCCGGCCACGGCCGCCAGCACGCTCGTGATTTTGGTGGTTCCGTCGGCCTGCCGGAGGGATTCCAGCAGCTCTCCCCAGGCCCAGATGGTGATCTCTTTCGGCCTGGCAAACAGGGTGTCCTCGAGCTGCTCCGCAAAGCGGTTCAGCGTCTGGCGCTGCCCCGGGTCCACCCAGCCGCCGCCGAACTTGCCCGGCTTGATGTGCTCGAAGTACCGCATCAATCCGTAGCTCTGATACGGCTGAAGATGCTGCACCGTGTTCTCCGTGTCCCGCGTCTCGGTGCCGGCGTAGATCATATCGAAGACCTTCGGCTGCGCCTCCAGGTTGTAGCCGGAGAACTGGTATTGCTCGTACCAGTTTGGCGGTTTGAAGATGAGATTGATCTTGGGGTTGACCTTCTTGGCGTTCTTCACTGCCAGGTTCTCGCCCACATCCTTCATCACCTCCAGACGGTATTCCTGCCACGTCCTGTTCCCCTTGGCCCGCTGGCACAGCTCGCAGCGGCAGTTGAACATCCACAGGTCGTCGAAAATCAGTTCGTCGAATATGGAGGCCGTAAGGGCCACCACCCTCCGGAAGCGCTCGCGGTGCTCCGGATTGGACCAGCAGAAGGACCTCAACCCGTCTCCCGGAGGGCCGCCCAAGTCCGCCATCATGCCGCCCGAGGTCTGGATGCCCTTGCTGTCGAAGAACGCCTTGACCTTGCGCACATCGGCCTCGCCGATCTCCTGATTCGTGCGGTAGGTTTCCAGCCAGACTTTGTTGAACTTGATGGAAGAATGAATCAGGTCGAAGCTGTCCTGCATGTACTTCGGATCGGCCGCCATCCGGCGCATTTCGTCAATGGCGACGAAGATGGCGCTGTTGAAGTTCCGGTAGCGCTCCGGCGCCGCGGCGCGGGCTACGCCGCCGGCGCCCGCCAGCGCGAGGCCTGCCGCCGCCGCTAGCATCCATATGAAACGCGATGTGGTGATTCTCATGTCTTGCCTCCCTGTATCGGTTTGCCACGCATGAAAACAAGTTCCGCTCAACTGACCTGCCCGTATCGGTGGATTGTCTACGGCGGCTCGTGCGCCGAAATCGTCCGGTCGGCGGCCAGGTTCTCCAACCGCTGAATCCTGCCGGAAGGCCATCGAATTTCGACCAGGGCCGCCACCCCGTCGTTCCCCAGACCGAAGTGCAGCGGCACTGAACTCGACGAGGCGTATCCCACGGCGGTAGTCTTCTCCGCGAACTGCGCCCCCGACGCCGTGACGACCTTCACCCTGGCGCCGATTCCGTCCCGGTTGCTCTTGGCGCCTTCCAGCCTGATGTCGAGCCAATGATGCTCGGGTGCGCTGCGGTTGAGCCAGAGTTCGGCCGGCGCATCGAGAGCGGTAACCACCAGGTCCAATCGGCCGTCTCCATCGAAATCGCCGAAAGCGCAGCCGCGGTGCCGCGCCGGGGGAGCCGCCGCGAAGCCCGCTGCCTCGGTGAGCGCCACCCATTGCCCCGACGGGCCTGGGTTGCGAAACACGGTGTTAGGCTGGTCCACCGCCACCATCGCCTGACGCACGGAGAGCGCATGCCCCCGCGCGACGAAGATGTCCTTCCAACCGTCGTTGTCGAAATCGGCGGCAATCGCGCCGAAGCCCGCCATGGGCCGGGTCAGGGCGCGCATCCCGCTGGTGGTCGTGCGGTCCACAAAGTGGCCATGGCGATCGTTGAAGAACACTGGAAACGTTTCGTTATTCAAGGCGGGGAACTCGAGGTCCGGGTAACCGTCGTTGTCCAGGTCGGCGAAGTTCGCCCCCATCCCGGAGATCATCTGCCCGTCCTCGTTGGCCGCCACTCCGGCCGGAAACGCCTCTTCGGAAAAGCGGTTTCCGCCCCGGTTGTGAAACAGGAAGTTGAAATAGCGGTCGTTGGTCACGAACAGATCGGGAAGACCGTCCAGGTCATAGTCGGCCACGGCCACGGCCATGCCTTTGCCGACCCACTGCCGGATGCCGGACTCGGCGGAGATGTCGGCGAAGGTTCCATCGCCCCGGTTCAGGAAAAGCTGGTTGGGGAGACCCTGGTACGCCGTCGGGCTGCAGTAGTCCGTGACGGCTCCGGCCTTGCAAACGGGTTCGTGGGCGGGATCCCAACGGAGATAGTTCACCACGAACAGATCCAGCAGGCCGTCGTTGTTTACGTCCACCCACGCCGCGCCGACGGACCACAGCCGTCCGTAAGCGGGGTCGGCGCGGTCGAGACCCGCTCGGGCCGTGACGTCGGTGAAGGTCCCGTCGCCGTTGTTGTGGTACAGGGTATTGCGTCCCACTCCGGCGACGAACAAGTCGGGAAAGCCGTCGTTGTCGTAATCCCCGGCCGCCACTCCGATATCGTAACCGGTGCCCTTGAGTCCGGCCTGTTCCGTGACGTCGGTGAACCTGCCGCCGCCGTCGTTCCGCAAGAGGCGGTTCCAGTACTTCGGGGCGTCTTTACGAAGCGAGGCGATGTCGGCGCCGTTCGTGAAGAACAAGTCGGGCCTCCCGTCCCCGTTGTAATCGAACACCGCCACGCCGCCAGCCATGGTGGCGGGATAATGCTTCACCGCCGTTTCCGAGTTCTCCAGGCGAACGGGAAGCGGCTGGAAGGAGAACCGGATAGGTCCATCGGGACGGCCCGTCTCCGGCTGACATAGAACCGCCAGCACGCAGGCGCTTCCCAAAGCGATTGTCAGCTTCCAGACCACGGAGAGAAGTATATCAGCGAGGGGGCGGCAAGCGATGCCGCCCCTTCTTCACGAATCCGCGAAAGTCAGAACTCGAACCGCAGGACAAGGTAGATCTGACGGTAGCCCCCCGTGTTGGTCGCAACGCCGAACGTCGAGGCGTTGGTCGTCAGGCTCGAGACGCCATTGAAGTTCAGGGTCTGTTCGGCGCCCCCGTTGGTGAACTGGTGCAGCGGGTGGTTAAGGAAGTTGTTGCCGGTTGCCCGGAACTGAATGCGCTTCGATTCGGAGATCCTGAAGTCCTTCAGAATGGTCAGGTCGCTGTTGAAGTAGGGTTCTCCCCTCATGTACGGGAGCTCGTAGTTGCCCTGGTTCCCGATGCCGTTGGCCCCGACGCCGAGAACCGTGGTTGGCGCGAAGCACTTCGGATTCATGTGCTGATTCGGGCCCAGGCCGTCGCGTGGATCGCAAATCACCACCGGCTGCATCTGTACCGCTCCCGAGTCGGTGCCGAACCACGTCCTGCTGCTAATGTTGCCGCCGATGCCCATCCACAGGTTCCCGCCTTCGTTCGGTGCAATGGGCGCCCCACTCTGGATCTGCGTGATGCCCGATACCTGCCACCCGTTGACAACTCCCTTGAGGAAGGGATTGCCGCGAATTGGGCTGGGGAGGTGAAACGAGTACGACGCGTTGAACACTTGAGTGTGATCGTAGGTGACAGGGCCGTAGTTGACATCGTAGGAGCCCGGTAGGGTATTCATCCCGGGGCCCTGCTGCCCCCAACTCCCCGCGTAAAGCGCTAAGTTCTTGCCAAACGTGTAATTCAAGGCAAAGAAGTGACGGCTGGTCACCTTCCGCCAGGTGGCCTGAATTCCGTTGTAGTTCGCATAAGCCCCGTGAGTATAGACGGTGACCCCCGAATAGTTTATCATCGGCCGGTAATCGTCTTCGTTCGACGACCCCGGGTTCGCCGCGGCGTGCGTGATCGGGTCGGGCTTGAACAGCCCGCCCAGGGGCACCTGGTTGAGTTGGTCCAGGGGGTCCATCCACCCGTTCGTCGTCGAGCTGCCGATGTAGCTGAGTTCCGCCACCGACTTCGCGGGCAGCGCTTGAGTGATGGAGAAGCTGTAGCTTGCGGTCAGCGGTTCTTGGTCGTCGGTGGAACTGAACGCCGTCACGCTGCCCTTGCTCACCGTCGCCTTGTAGGCCTGTGAGTCGATCTGCGAGACCAGCAGCGGCGCGGGGGAATTGTACTGGATGTTCGCATGCGAAATGTTCATTGCGCTACGGACGTCGTCCGAGCTCATTTGAAACCGGAACAGCCCGTAGCCCCCGCGAAGAATCGTCTTGCCGGTTCCGAAGATATCGTACGCGACTCCCAGCCGCGGCGCGTAGAAGAGCGCGCGAGTGGGGGAGCCGCCGTTCGGCGCCGAGTTGTTGATTCCGTGCCAGCTAAGGCCGGTCATGTTGGCGAGCTGCGCCGGGTCGTTCGAGTACGCCGCCGGGTACCAGGCGGCCATCCCGATGTCTTGCCTGTCCATCCACGGCGTGAGATGTTCGAATCGCATGCCATATTCGACCGTCAGCCGTTTGTTCACTTTCCACGAGTCCTGCGCATAGAAGGACGTCGCACTGTAATAGATGTCGGCGATGGGCGAAGACTGCGCTTCATTGTAACTGCTCATCCGCCCCAGCAGGGCATCCGCAATTTCGTTGCCGGTGGTCAGCGCGTTGCCGTATATGTTGAAGTTGAGCTGCCCGTTGCCCGGAGTGGAACTGGATTGCATGTTGCCGATCCAATCCCAGTAGAAACCCGCTTTCACGGAGTGGGTCGAGAAAACCTTGGTGACGTTGTCGGAGATCGAAAGCCCCTGCTTGACGGCGCCGAAGAATATGCCCACGGCGGGCACCCCGGATAACGAGGGCATGCCCTGATCGTTGCCCACGATATTGGGGATCATCGGGTTTCCATTCTTAAACACGCCCTGGAAGCTTATGCCCACGGTCGACCGTTTGATCGCGTTCTCGTTGTCGTAGTGGTCGTTGTTCACGAATCGCGAATTGGAAAACACGAACTCGTTGGTCAAGGATGGGCTAAAGACGTGCACCAGGTTGACCGTAGTGATTTTGGAAGTGAGCGCTCCGTACATAATCGTCGGATACGGCACCGAATCGCCCGGCGTACCCCAAAGCTGTTGGCGGTTGTAGTCCAGCTCGTCTTGCATGCTGTAGGTGACCGCCAGCTTGGTCATGTCGCTGATGCTGTAGTCCCCACGCACCCGGAACTGCCACGAATTCTGCGGATCGTCGTACGTCTGAAGGAAGTTCTGCCCGGAGTGGGTCTGAGGATCCACGTTCGGCGCCGGGAGCAGCTTGAACAGCTTCACCATGTTCGGGTCGAACTGCGAAACCGGCACCATCCCTCCCGGGAAGCCCGAAGGGGCGTTCTGCAGGCCGACGTACCTCGATTGGGCTGCGGTGCCAAGAGCGTTGAGCGAGGTTTGGCTGAAGTCCCCCGTCAGCATGCCTGCGGTGGGTACGAACGTCTGGATCTGAGTCCCCGGCGGTATCTGGTCGTAATACTCGTAACCGGCGAAGAAGAACAGCTTGTTGCGATGGCGGTTGAATTTGGTGCCCGGTATCAACACCGGGCCGCCGAGATTCCCACCCGGATAATAGTAGTGGTAGTCCGTCTTTGGGATCCCTTGGCGCTTATTGTTGGAGTCAAGGGAGTTCATGACGTTGTTGCGCGCGCTGAAGTACGCCGCGCCATGGAATTGCGCTCCGCCCGACTTTCCGACCGCCGTGAAGGAAACCGGTCCCTTGGCGAACTCGGCGCTGAAATTCGAAGTCTGGAGCTTTACTTCTTGAACCATGTCGGCGTTGACCACCTGCGTATGGGTGCACTGGCATCCTTGGTCTACGATGCTGGCGCCGTCCACAAACAACTGCAGGGACTTGGGGTATGCCCCATTGACGGTGAAAGCGGCGCCAGGCCCGAGATTGGTGAGCGCAGTCGAGTCGTTAAACCACGACCCTTGACCCAAGCCGTTCACCGGCACGACGCCCGGCAGGATCTTCAGCAGTTCATCCACGCTTCTCCCCACCATGGTCATGCTCTGCAACTCCTGGGATGTGATTACCGCGCTCTTTTCACCCGACGACGTGGGAACCAGTTCCGGCGTGGCCTCGATCCGGACTGAGTCCGTGGCGGCGCCCACCTGGAGAACGATCCCGGCCAGAGTGCGCTTGTCCCCCTGCGCGAGAACAATGTCCGCCTGTTCCCACGACTTGAAACCGGCGGCCGTAGCCGTAACGGTATACGTGCCAGGCGGCACGGCGGCGAAGGTGAAGTACCCCTCGCTATTGGACGCTGTGTCACGGGTGGCGCCAGAGGCTTGGTTCTTCAGCGTGACTGACGCCTTCGGCACCGTTGCGCCGCTTGGATCACCCACGGTGCCCGAAAGTTCCCCATAAAATTGGGCGTGCAAAGCCGCCGCGCCCACCATCAGCAGAACTACCGCTAATACCGAAGCTCTGTGATTCCCGAACAGCCGGTTGTTCAGCCCGACCGAGTTAGGTTGATTCTCATCGCGGTGCTGGTTCATTCGAACCTCCTTCGCAGAATGTGGACTTAATCACAGTCCGGCCGGACGGTGGTCACATCGCTCGGTGACTGTGAACCTCTCTGGACCCGTATGCAAGCGGTTGTGAGTATATGGCTGGTGCAGTGGTGTGTCAACGCAAATCTCTGTCTTTCACTTGGCTTTAACGCCGTTAAGGCCATATGCCACACGAGGATGCAGGCGGGTGTCTGAACCCCCGACCTGCATGTCCATCGGCGGGCAAGGGAAACCGGGCTGCCCCTCCAGCGTCAACACTCGTTAACTGACCAGCCAGCGCTCCGCCGTTAAAGCAGTAGGAGGGGAGCTGTGAAACTATAGGAATAAGTGCCTTACCCCACTCCAAGTTGCTATCTTTCTGCCCTAAGCGCCTGGTTCCACGACGGTTGTGGCGGTGTCCGTGCCCCACCGGTCTTTTCAATCCTCTTTCTGCCCTCTTTCGGCTTGACAGGGCATGCCTGCCGCGTTAAACTGTGACCGATTGCAGGCTGGGAGCTTTCCGATGGACGGCTTTACACGGGCCAGCCTTGTTTCCATACGAGTTCGCGGCACGAATTAGGGTGAGGATTGGCTACGCGCCGGAAGACATTCTGGCGCCTCAGAGGTGGGCGTGAGAAGCCAAGTTGCCGCTCCAGCGGTTCTCTGCGAAAGAGAGCTTATCGAGCAGATCGAGCGAATCGCGGCCGACAGCGGGTTCCGGAATTCGGAGATTCTCCGGCATCTGCTGCACTATCTCGCGCAGCGCGCTATAGAAGCGCCTGCTGAACCGGTCAGGGTAAAGGACATCGCCACCGAGGTCTTCGGCCGGTCCCACGGTTTCGATCCCCAGACAGACTCCATCGTCCGCGTACACACCGGCCGGCTGCGGTCCAGACTGGCTGAGTACTACTCGAAAGATGGCGCCGAAGATAGCATCGTTATCACGATTCCCAAGGGAGGCTACTCACTCTCCGCCGCCTGTCGCCGGGAAAACCCCGCTGCCTCGCCTGCCACGGAAATCCTGGAACCCTCCGATCTCCAAAACGCCTCCCGTCTGCTATCGGAGAGAATTCCGCCGGCGGGCTTGGCCCCAGGCCTCCGGCGGACCGCTCTCGCACTGCTGCTGATGGCAACCGCCGGCATCGCGTTCTATGCGGGAAGCCTGGTTCGAAGGCCGCAGGTGCGTGCCGCCTCGCCGGCGCTCGAGAGGTTCTGGCGTCCGTTTGTGTCTGGGGAGGGCACCCCGCTCGTGGTCTTTTCGAACTTCCAACTCGCCGGGTCGATTGGAGAGGGATTGCGCGACGCCGACAGGCGGGAGCCGGATGGATTGCCGGTGATCGACACCTACACCAGCATGGGCGAGGTCATGGGGGTGTACGAGATCACGCGAATCATGTCCGTCTTCCAGAAGCCCATCCGGCCGAAACGCGCCGCGCTGCTCACCTGGGATGAGGCCAAGGACAGCAACCTCATTTTCGTCGGCGGCCCGCTGGCTCGGACGCCGTTGAGGGATGCCCCGATCTTTCGCGATTTCGAGTTCCGCAACCGCACCAGCGGGGTGCCGGGCCCCTCGGGAGTGGTCGTAAACCTCCATCCACTGCCGGGGGAGGCTCCCATCTACTATGGTCCGAAAACTCGCCCGTTCCAGTCGGACTACGCGGTCGTGGCTCTCACGCCTTCGAGCGGCGCCGGCCGCAGGACGCTCGCATTGGCCGGCATCACGGAATACGGCACCCAAGCCGCCGCCGAGTTTGTCACTCGCGAACAGTACATCGGCGCCCTGCTGGCGAAACTTCATGTTCAATCTGGGGGGCCGGTGCCTTGCTTCGAAGCGCTTCTTCGGACCACCATGACCGGCGGCGTGCCCACCCAGATAGACTTGGTATCGGTGCACCAGCCCCAGTAGCCTGCGATGCCGTTTCCCCTTCCTCGCAAGCCGTGGCGCAGTTGGGCCGGACACGCCGCGGGCCTCCGCGTTGTGCTCGCGCGCTGTTCGGCGACTGTGCTGCTAGCCTGTCTCCCGGGCACGGTTCATTCACAAGCTCCGGACCCGCAGGCGCTTTTCGCCGCGGCGGTTCGGTTACAACACCGCGGAGAGACGGAAGCGGCGATCCGGGAATACCAGCGTATCCTCAAGCTCTTTCCGGCTTTCTCCGAAGCCCGGTCAAACCTGGGGGCCGCGCTCGCTATGCTCGGCCGCTACGACGAGGCGATCGCCAGCTATCGGCTTGCCTTGCGGCAGGACGCCGGAAACCCCGAAATCCGTCTTAACCTCGGGCTCGCCTGCTACAAGGCGGGGAATATGGCGGATGCCGCACGGGAATTCGAAGCGGTCCACGCGGCCCAGGCCGGCAACCGGCAGGCGTTGATGCTGCTGGCCGACTCATGGCTGAAGCTCGGCAGGAACCGGCAGGCGATTTCGCTCTTGGAGCCGGTCGCGAAACGCGATCCCCCCGACCTGGATCTCTTGTACCTTCTCGGAACGGCGCTGCTCCAGGACGGCGAATTCAAGCGTGGCGCGGAAGTGATCGCTGCCATCGTCCGGCAGGGCGAGACCGCCCCAGCCGACTGCCTGGTGGCCTCCGCGCAACTGGCCATCGGCGAGAACGAGAAGGCCGCCCAGACCGCCGCGCGCGCCATCGCGCTCGACCCCTCGCTTTCGGGCGCCTATTCACTCTCCGGCATCGCCAAAGAGCGGCTTGGCGACGCGCCGGGCGCGATGGCCGATTACCGCCAGGCGCTGGTTCTGGACGCCAACGACCTCGACGCCTCGCTGCATCTCGGCGCGCTGCTCTTTAAGGAGCGCAGCCTGGATGACGCCGAGCGCCTCATCAGCCGCTCGCTCCGGCTTCGGCCTGCCTTTCTCCCGGCCGAGTACCAGCTCGCCCTGGTTCACGCAGCCCTCGGAAGGGTCCTGGAGGCCGTCTCGGAGTTCGAGCGGATCGCCACCGCCGCCCCCACCTGGATCGAGCCGCACGTGCAGCTTGCCGTCCTCTACTACCGGATCAACCGCCCGGCCGACGGACTTCGCCACCGGCAAATCGTTGACCGCTTGAGCCAACAGCCGCCGCAGGAGGCCGGCGTTTACGGGAAGAAATGGCGTCTGACCCCTTTTTTCTGAGAAGCCCGGCCCGCCCGCGGCACTCAGTTCTTTAAGCGCTCACCTTTCATGGCCCTGTTCAAAACGCAAAGTGCCGCCGTCTACGGCATCGATGCCCAGCGTATCGATGTCGAAGTCGATATGTACTCCTCCGGTTCCCCGCGCGACTCGCGCATGGTGGGAATGC
>Ga0209039_10001426_pt1 | contig 22208 bp, 23 predicted proteins | sample BogFormECP12_OM1_FD_188238 | JGI IMG/M metagenome (GOLD analysis project Ga0209039, IMG submission 188238) | Bog forest soil microbial communities from Calvert Island, British Columbia, Canada - ECP12_OM1 (SPAdes) (version 2) | ecosystem: Environmental > Aquatic > Freshwater > Wetlands > Bog ... | reverse complement strand
CGATGGGTCTCCGACGAAATAGACAATATCACCTGTATTGAGAAAATTTAGATTTAAGCCCCGCTCCACTTCGGCGGCGGGGAGAAATTGAATCGTGTCCCCGCTGTCCGGCTCTGTGATCTGACGGGTCTTGCCAAGCCGGGCCGTGATCTCCGCACCGTATTTCCCGCTTCTGATCATATCTATCCCGTCCTGATATCGATCATCATAGTTGACCACCTTCCCGTCCTTCAAGATACCTCGCGTGTGGAAGCGCATCGTAAGTGCTTTATCGATAGCCTCTTCAGGGTTATGCGCCAGGGCCAGTTCCACGGCCCTGAAGGTGAGATACATGCAGTCAACGCGCTCGTCGGCCACTATCAGGGCCCGCCTCACATAGTCACCCAACGGGTCCTTGTCATAAGGGGTCCCGACGAATTGCTCTGCCCAGAAGGCTATCCTGTCGCCAACAGGGCTTTCTTTTACGCGCGGCAGTAGAACGTTGATCTCATCGGCGGTGAAAGGTACTGCGGGTTGAGGAAGAAGACAGAGCAGGAAGAGAAGCGCCCCTACTACGAACCTCATCACGAGACCTTTTTCTTCTCCACCCCATTACGTAATATTCCGATCTTTTCCACTTCAATCTCCACCACGTCTCCCGGGTATATCGGTGCTATCCCCTCAGGAGTGCCTGTAGAAATGATGTCTCCGGGTTCCAGAACCATGAGTGCCGATATCGTCGAAATGAGGGAGGATATCTTGAAGACAAGGTACTTTGTGGACGAGTTTTGTCTTACCTCCCCGTTCACGCTGAGGCTGAGTTTTAAGGGCTCGTCCGGAAGAATTTCATTGGCAGTAACAATCCACGGCCCTATGGGGCAGAAAGTATCAAGGCTTTTGCTGCGAAACCATGGGTGTTTATTCTGAATGTCCTTGGCTTGCAGGTCTCGGGCAGTCACGTCATTGAGAATCGTGTATCCACCGATGTAGGCCGCGGCCTCTTCTTCGGTAACTTCCTTTGCCCGCCTGCCTATAATCACCGCCAGCTCCGCTTCAGGGTCAATTCTTCCCAACCCATCAGGATACATGATGGGCTGCTCGTGCGCAATAACTGCGGAATTGGCTTTGACAAAGTAAATGGGCTCTTTGGGCAGGTCGATAGCCGTCTCACGCGCATGCTCTGAGTAATTAAGACCCAGGCAGATGATCTTATCCGGCCTGTAAAGCGGAACAAAAGAAAGGAAACCCAAGGGGAGCCAGAACTCCTGCCGATACTGTCCGAGCATAAACAGATGGTGAAAAAGCTTGGAGTCAAAGCGTTCCTGCCGGAAGATTGTGCCCAGGTCAGGAAGGGCCTCTTTCTCCAACTGCAGGGACGCTGCCGAGAAATCAAAGACCTGCTCGTTGAAGACGCCGCCAATAAAGATCCTGTCTCTGTCTGAGAAAACGCCTATCTTCATGCTGATTCTATTTTACCAGATTTTCCTGCAAAGAAACAGGCCAAGACTGGGACGAAGGTTAAGGTAAGGACTGTTCTTGTATTTACCTAGCTTTTTGTGCGCAGCGTGACTATGTTATAATTATCGTTAGCCCATGGTAAAGGCTCTCGTGCTTGACTTCGGAGGGGTTCTGGCTGACGAGGGATTCCGAGAAGGGCTTAAGGCAATAGCAAAAAATAATGGCCTCAACCCCGAAGAATTCTTTGTCGTGGCACGAAATTTGATATACACTAGTGGGTATGTAACAGGTGAGACCAGTGAACATGGGTACTGGGAGGCAATCAGGGTTAAGACTAACGTAAGAAATGGCGATAATGAATTACGGAGAGAAATACTCAATTGTTTTGTGCTGAGACGCCCTATGCTCGAAGAAATTAAGAGAGTCAGGGCTGCTGGAGTGACCGTGGCCCTATTGACCGATCAGACGAACTGGCTCGATGAGTTGAACCAGCAAGAGCCTTTTTATCAGCACTTCGATCGTATTTTCAACTCTTTCAACTTGAAAAGAAGTAAAAGGGATGCAACTCTTTTTGACGACGTAGCCGGGCAGCTCGGGGTAAAACCCCAGGAGATACTCTTCGTGGATGACACGCCTGAGAATTTGGAAAGAGCGCAGGCTCGGGGATGGAAAACGCTTCGTTTTACGAATGTGGAGAATTTCAGAAAAGCGATAAAGGAGGAAAATATATGAAGAAACGGATCGTAATCGGGTTACTCGTGCTCCTGGCAGTCAGTCTTGTCCAAATACCGGCACATGCGGGCACCACAACCAGGTATGCCGTGCAGGAGAGGGGAGACATCCCCGTGGACAACGTGCTCTTCGATCTGCTTATACTTCGCCCCATGGGCATTGCGGCGTGCGCTGTTGGTGTCGCGGCCAGTATTGTGGCTTTTCCCTTTGCGGCTACCACCGGAGCAGGTGCTGAGGTGGGCGACCATCTGATCACTGAGCCCTTCGAGTATACGTTCCGGCGCCCGATAGGCTACGTCGAATAGGCACGGGTAGCGTTCTTGTTTTTACCTGATCCTGCTGTGGTCTGGGTACAGCCGCGCCAGGCGCCGAGGTGAGACTCCGAGCAGATAAAGAAGGATCAACATCCAGTTTCTGAAGGTACAGTAAACCACGCCCTCCTTTTCCCATCGCCGTGCAGACGTCTTAATCTTCCGGGCTATAATGTGGATCTTTTTTCCTGACTGTTTCACGCGACGCATGAGGTCTACGTCCTCCATCAGCGGTAACTCCCGGAATCCGCCCAGATCGAAGAAAGATTCTCTTCTCAAAAAGATACCCTGGTCGCCGTAAGGCATCTTTGTTATCCGCGAGCGCAGCGACGCGGCCCGCTCAATCAATCTGAAACAGAACCTATCTGAGCCTATTCCCAAATCGAAGCTTCCGCCCACATAGTTTCTGTCACGCATTACCGTGCATATCTGCGTGAGCCCGTCCGGCGGTAGTTCCGTGTCCACATGGAGAAAGAGCAAAACCTCACCGCTCGCGAGCATCGCCCCCGCGTTCATCTGTTTGCCCCGGCCCTTCTCTGAGCGCGCTTTAATCACACGAGAGTCGCTTATCGCTACCAGTGTTTGTTCTCCCGGGTCTCCGTCCACCACAATAATCTCTAATCGGCCCTCAAAAGGCAGCCTGCGCAAAGCATCCACAGCTTTATTGATCACCTTTTCTTCGTGGAAAACGGGAATCACAATTGAGATATTACACGGGCTACTCATTCCGCATCCCGCCAGCCGATCTCAAGTAGTCCAAGGTGAGCAGTTGTCCGGCCGGCGTCAGCTCATGGTTGCGCCGGAACGCTATTAGATCATCGTAAGTGTCGATATCACGCCACTGAGGAAGCACGTGCACATCATAACCATGCCTGCTCAGCACACCCATGGTCTGTTGGAATACAGTAGACGTTCCCCAGTCGATACTTCTAAAAAAAACCTCTGTCAGGAATCGATCGGAGTTAAAACCAATGAGATAGTAACCGCCGTCTATTGCGGGACCTATTACAGCATCTTTTGATGCAAGCGCGTTGATGGCTTCTTCAAATAGTTCACCCGGCAGATCCGGACTGTCGCTGCCGATGATGAGTACCTTTCGGAAGCCTTCGGCGAAGGCAGCGTGAAACGCATTCTCCATCCGCTCACCAAGGTCTTTCCCCTGTTGAGCAATGCAGACATACTCCTCGCCGAGCCAATCCGCCAGTTTGCTCCCGGCCTCAGCCGGGTAAAAACAGATGCGCAGACCAAAGTTGCCGTGGCTTAATATCCGAAGAAGGTCAAGCACAAAACAGCGGTAGAGCTCGACAACCGTGTCCTCGTCGAGAACTGATGTCAACCGCGTTTTTACTCTCCCCTTGTCAGGAGACCTCACGAATATGACGATACATACGTACTGATCCACTTGCGGTGCGCCAACACGGACTGGATATCTTTACGGACCTTTGACCGCTTCTTTATCTTTAACCGGCGATCCATTCCTGGTTGCTATGGTGGCATCCGAAGGCTTGATCCCCTTCTTCATGCTTTTCTTGAAGCTCGCGCCCATCCATAAGAGACCCATGATCACCATGCCTGCCAGCACGGCCAGAAATACGACGATCGCCAGCGATGCACTGAAGCGCCACGTGATGAATGAGAGGGTAACGGCGGCGCTGTTCTGGGTTGAAAATATGACTGCGGCCGCGATAATAAGTACTGCAAAAAAGAGGATAGCCATGTGATCTCCTTTCGCCTCGATGAGGCCTTACCGGGACCTTCTTGACCAGCCTTGCGCCATTCCTGTCGCGATAAAAGCAGGGCCACAAGTTTATCCATTATAGCACGGAAAAGGAAGGCCGCTCTATTTGCCCTTCCCCTTCTCCAGTTTGATGAGGTCAGTCATTTCCGCAAGGTTATTTGTTAAATCCCACCAGCCGTGTTCGAAAGTAGTGTAGCCAGGCCCCATCATAGCCGAGCCAAACCGGACAGAGTTTGCATAAAAGAGCCACTGTTTGACCCATTTCTGTTCGATTGCTTCATCAAACGGGTTCGATTTGTCGGCCAGCCCGGCGTCCCAGGCGCTTTGCAGGAGAAGAGTCGCCGCCTTTACCATCTGGTCAGCCTCTTCTATGGAAGCGGCGAACTTCGTGAAGTGGCCGTCGGTGAAGCCGCTCGCGTGACAGGACTGGCATATCCTCTTCATCCGGCCCAGTCGCTTGATCTGCTCCTCCTTGTCGATCAGATAATCGGAGGCCAGCTCTCCGGCGAAGGTGGTCGGCAGTGGCAGTCCGTCCTTGTTCTTGATGAGATACGTCTTACCGCTTTTTGGCTGTGGATGAGCATAGATGAGGCCAAAGATGCGGGCCCATGGCCTTGATCCGAAATTGTGATTTCTCTCGGCGATGGTTGTCCCATCGGCGGTGGAGAGGAGACTATTGTGACAGGTGGCACAGGTGGGCGCAGTAAAGTCTCTGCCCGGGACCCAGGGCACGTTCTCGAAAGCCCACTCCCGTTCGACGGAGAAGAAGATGTTACCATGTTTACTTTCGCGATAGACGTTCCAAGCCGGGACATCGGGTTCGACATGGCACTGAGAACATGTGTATGGCTTTCGTGCAACGCTGATTGCGAACCTGTGCCTCGGGTGACAGGACGTGCACGCCCCGAAGCTTCCATCCGGATTTATCCTTCCCACACCTTGATTCGGCCAGTTGAGAAGTTCCGGGAATTGCATGTCGCCAACGTCCGTCGAGACCGTTTTGAAACCCTTCACGACGACCTCAGTACCGTGGCACGCGTAGCACGTATCGTTTTTGGTGGTGTCCGATGGTTTTGAAGTGACTAACTTCTTGTTCTTAAGCCCCTTGCTTCCATCAATAGTCTCGACAAGGGTCTTGAAAACGGGATTATTGTCAAGATTGGCCAACGCGTAGGCCTTTGTACTCTCGCTGTACTGCTCCGCCTCAATGGAATGGCACGTTCTGCAGTCGTTGGGAGAGACGACAACGTTGATCTTGTAACCAGCATGCTCGAAATTGTCCTTATGTGCTGCAGGATTCAAAGTATGGCACTCGTAGCATCCGACAGCCACACTTTGTAGCGCCTCAGGAATCGACTTCGCTGATATCCTCCTTTCCATCTCAGCCTTTTTTATGGCCACACCGGGAACGACCTGCGCATGTCTGCTTGCAAGCCAGTCCCGCACAAGGCCTGGGTGAAGGTCCTTGTGGCAGTCGAGACAGGCTTTTGTCCCTTCGCTCAGAGGCGCGGAAGAAGAGGCCTTGTCTTTTTCCTCTGCATAAACTCCAGGGATGCAAAGAAGAAACAGTACGACAGCTGAAAGCGTCAGTGCTATACGATTCATAGGTACCCCCTTCGTCTGATCTGCAGACCTCGTGGAGCCTTCGTATTGATTACAGGGCCCAAAACAAGGAGTTGCAATCCGAGGCATCAACAGGGCCCCGCCTGTTAACGCGTCATCCAGGCGCGAGACCGAACAGTTGCGGCTGCATAAGGAAATATCCAGAACAGGGTAAAGAAAGAGAAGAACGCGTAAAAGATCCCGTACAGAAAATCCCATGATCGCTCGCTGTGCAGGTAGTAAAGCATATTCAAAGATGACACCAGGCCGATTGCAAAGAATAGCCGGATGATGCTGGCCGGGTCCTGTATGGAATGCATCACCAGCAGAAGAAGGCTCGCGTAAGCGACGGGGAAGCGAAGGTTCGTTATCAGTTTGTCGAAAAAGGCAATCAGGCAGGCCTTGAAAGGCCTCTTCCAAACGATCCGCGCGAAGCGTATCTCCTCACGCACGTAGCTTCTATCCCAGCGTAGATACATCCTGCACAGCTTCTGGTAGGTCCAGGGAACGATGGTGTGGACAACAGCAGAGCGCTGGTAGACGGCATCAAATCCTTGTTCCAGAATAAAGTTTGTCAGGGCCCGGTCTTCACCGTAAGTGCATGGGGTGTGCATGAATGTCTGATCGACCCAGGCATCCAGCACCTGTCGAACAACTGAGACGCGATATCCGGAGAGCGCTCCCGGACAACAGTAAACCGTGCGGTAACCCGACTGTATGGCACGCAGAAAATCAAAGGACAATATGAAGCGCACCTGCAGCATCTTCGGAATCAGACCCTGAGAGCGGTTGTAGACAACCACCTTGCCGGCAACTGCACCTATCCTGGAGTCCCGAAAAGGACCCGCCATGGCAAGCAGAGTCCCTGGTTCAATGACGCTGTCCGAGTCGATCGTCACGACGATCTTTCCCCGTGCCCTCCGAAAGCCGGCTTCGAGGGCCGCTCGCTTACCACGGTTTTGTCGAAATCGAACCGCGGTGACTAAGCCGGGGTGCTGGCTGGTGGCTCCCCGGATATAATCCCACGTGTCGTCTGTGCTTCCATCATCGACCGCAAGAATCTCCAACCGATCATGCGGGTAACGTGCCGACACAACCGAGTCGATTGATTTCCTTACCATTGCACCTTCGTTGTATGCGGGAATGATGACGGTCATCGACGGCGCATCTTCTAAACGAGCCGATGCGAAGGGTCGATACAGGAACCAGAGCACTGTCCGAAACACCAGAAGCAAGGAGCCCATCATGGCCCAGAGCAGGCTGGGGCGTATTATGACCCTAGCCCAGGATTCGGTCCCGGCGGCGCGCAGCAGGGGATGAAACAGGCGCCCGACAACGGTTGCATAAACGATGAATGCAAGGCCGAGCAGAATCCCGCCCCGCAGCATCCAGTCCAGCAAGCCAGCTCGAGGAGCGCTTTCAATCGGTTGAAGGGCGTCTTCGTCCGCGCCACTATCAGTTAGGGGCATCAGCTGTGCCATACTCTTGATCTCCGGTTCGATTTGCCTGTACGGGCAGTTATTGCAACAGCTATAGTAACGTAAGTCCAGGGCGAGATTAATTCAATACCTTGCATTCACCTTGCCTTGCATGAAGCGAAGGCAAGGTGCTATATAATGAGATCACATGCCAGATATTGGTAGGAGAGGAGTTGCGAGTGTGGAAAAGGTAAGGCTCGGCAGGACTGATTTGATCGTAACAAAGATAGGGTGGGGTGGGATTCCCATACAACGGGTCAGTGAGCAGGAGGCAGTCCCCGTTATAAGGGCGGTGCTTGAGATGGGAGTGGATCTCCTGGATACGGCACGATCCTATACGGACAGCGAGCATAAGATCGGGCTGGCGCTGCGTGAGGTAGATAGACCCGTCATCCTTTCCTCAAAATCACAGATAAAGACAGCGAAGATCTATGATGATGTGCGTGAAAGCCTTAAACAGTTACAGGCGGCCAAAGTCCACATCTATCACCTTCACAACATTTCCAAACATGAAGAGTATGAGCAGGTCATGGCTCCGGGAGGCGGTTACGAAGGGCTTCAGCGTGCACGAGATGAAGGTTTGATCGATCACATCGCCATCTCCAGCCACAGCCTCGATCTCCTGGAGCGGGTCATCGAAGAAGGCCATTTTGACGTCATTATGGCCTGCTACAGTTTCCTGGAACCGGGTGCGGCAAAGAAAGTCTTCCCTGCGGCCCGGAAAAAGGATATCGGTATACTGACCATGAAGGCCTTCTCGGGCGGGGTCATCGAAGAAGCGGGGCCTGCGCTCAGATACGTGTTGGGGGAAGAAGACATCGTGCCGATTCCGGGCACCGAGACTTTGGAACGGGCCCGTGAAAACTGGAAAATATTCCAGGAAGGCGGCGCCCTCACCGAGCACGATAAGGAGCGTATTGAAGACATACGAAAGCAATTCGACCGTGTCTTCTGCAGGCGATGCGATTACTGCCAGCCTTGTTCGGAAAAGATTCGCATTCAGTTTCTGATAGGGCTGAAAACTACCATCAAGCGGTTCGGCAACCAGGTACAGGAGCTGAAGTGGATGAAGGATATGATAGAAAGGGCGAGGAACTGCTCAGCATGCGGGGAATGTATGTCCCGCTGCCCTTATCAACTGCCGATCCCTGAGCTAATCAAGAAGAACCTTGAGTGGTACGACAATCTCGCGAAATGAAGGCCGAAGGGCCCGCAAAGGGGCCCTTCGGCATGTCTCACCTTGACCGTTAGCCTTTGTCCCTTGACCCTGTTCTATTTTCCTTTCTTCATCTCTGCTTCAATCGCCTGCTGGAATCCGGGAAGGCTTCGCTGAAGGAGCGGTCTCCCATTTACGAAAACTGTGGGTGTTCCTTGAACGCTTGCCTGGGCAGCGCTGGCAGTATCCCGGTCGATGACCGCCGCTATCGCCGGGTCCTTGAGATCCTGGTTAAACTTTTCCATTTTCAGGCCGAGACGCTTCGCGATTTCCTCCACCTTCGCATCGCTGAGATCCTTCTGGTTTGCGAATAGCTCGTGGTGCATTTCCCAGAACTTTCCCTGTTTCCAGGCGGCGAGGGCTGCTATTGCCGCTTTCCTGGCATAAGAGTGCATCGGAAGGGGATACTGTTTGATGACCAGTTTGACCTCTTTCGGGAATTTCTCCAGCACCTGCTGGAGGAGGGGCTCAAGCCCCGCACAGTAAGGTCACTGGTAATCATCATAAACGGCAATGGTGACAGGAGCGTCCTTAGGCCCCTTAAACGGCAGGCCGCTCACATCGATCTTGTAGATGCTTTCGAGCATGATGACCTGCAACATTTTTTTCTTGCTGCTTGAGACGGAAAGCGTGTCTCCTCTCGGCACGGCGACGATGCGGTCGAACTCCTTGTCTACGGGAATGTGGTCAGTTATTTTACCTTCGGGAATCGAATAGACGAGGATCTCTCCTGCTGTCAGAACAAACAACCGCTGTCCGTCCATTGAAGGAGCTACGTCGAGCGGGGCTGCCTTCAGGTCGAGGCTCTTGAGAACCTTCCACTCGACATCGGCCCGGACCACATTGGGAAATAAGGCCCAGGCTACCATCGCAACGATGGGCAATACAAACGTGACCATCTTTTTCACCATACACACCTCTCCTTTCTATTTCTACAAGTTATCGACTCAGGCGGCCGATTCTAAAGACTTATTATAGTACCATTATACTGCTTTTGAAGCATCCCACCCCCTTCTTGCGCTGATATCTCTGCTGCACCAGCAATTCTCATGCCAGTCGCCCCGTGCATGCTGCTCGCAGACAGAATTGCATCGTGCGATCTATGCCCTGGTTTCCCCGCGCATTTGCCATCTAAAATTCGTATATCCTTGACACATCCCCATAGTCTGATTATTGATACTTATTATACTATACCGTCATGCGGTGTCTACTGAGAGGAGGTAATAATCATGCCGGAATGCCGTGAAATGAAAAAGGGCGATGTCTACTACTGCAAAGATTGTGGTATAGAAATCACCATCACGAAAGAGTGTGTTGACTGCGGCAAGCCCTCGAGCGCTTGCGAATGTGGGCCTTGCAGCTTTGTATGCTGCAACCAGGAACTGGAGCTCAAGAAGAGCAAAAAGCGCTGAGCCTTCTGAGCCAGTTGCGCGAGTTGCCTGCCCGAGAGGTCCCGGCTCTATCATTCCTTCGCACCCGCAATTCCCGCGGAGCCGTTCTCGTCCTCTCGCTTTGGTATGGCTTGACAAAGTTGCCCATAAGGTAAAGAATAGATAGATGGAAAGGAGCAGCCTTCCGCGTCCCTTTCTTCATCCTTAGAAGATTTGTGGCCACAGTTACATAGCAGAGGACGTTGTGCGGACATTGTTTTTGAATCCTCCGTCATTTGACGGATTTGATGGTAGTGCAGGCGCCCGCTATCAGGCGCGCCGCGAAATCCGGTCATTCTGGTATCCCACATGGTTGGCCTATCCAGCGGGAATGCTGGCGCGCAGTCGTTTGCTCGATGCGTCGGCCCAGGGAATTGGCCTCGACGAAGTCGTCCGACTGGCGGGAGACTACGACCTCATCATCCTTCACACCAGTACCCCTACCCTGGCAAATGATGCCAAAGTCGCCGAGAGCTTAAAGAATCATTTTCCGCAGCTCCTTGTAGGGTTCGTCGGGTCACATCCCACGGTCCTGCCCGAAGAGACCCTGCGGCAGTCCAGAGCTGTTGATTTCGTCGCTATCGGCGAATTCGATTACACCGTGGCCGAAATTGCGCACGGCACTCCTCTCGAAAGGGTAAATGGGATAGCGTACCGCACCAACGGAAACATACTTCGTACTCCACCGAGGCCTTTCATTGAGAACCTAGATGCACTTCCTTTCGTCACAGAAATTTACGCGAGGGACCTCAGGCCTGAAGATTACTTCATAGGTTATCTGCAGCATCCTTACGTGTCTCTTTACGCGGGCAGAGGCTGCCGGTCACGCTGCACCTTTTGCTTGTGGCCGCAAACCATCTCAGGGCACGTTTACAGGGTCCGAACTCCTCAAAACCTTTACGAGGAGATGCAGGGGGCGAAGCGTCTGTTTCCGCAGGCGAAGGAGTATTTCTTTGACGATGACACTTTTACAGACAATCCTCACATCCTCGAGATAGCGCGACTTATGGGCCGTCTCGGCATCGTGTGGTCGTGCAATGCAAGGGTCTCGGTTCCGAAGGAGACCCTCAAAGTACTTAAGGAGAACGGGCTGCGTCTTCTCGTGGTGGGATTTGAGTCAGGTAATCAGAAGATCCTCAACAACGTCAGAAAAGGTGTGCGCCTCGACCAGGCGCGTGCCTTCGTCAAAGCTGCCAAGGAGTTGGGCATCCTGGTACACGGGACCTTTGTGCTCGGATTACCCGGTGAGAGTGCACAAACAATCGAAGAAACCATCCGATTTGCTCGTGAGATTGACCCTTATAGCGTGCAGGTTTCTCTCGCCGCACCGTATCCGGGTACAGAGCTTTACGAGCAGGCAAAAAAAGAAGGATGGCTGGTCAAAGAAGGAGATCGGCTCGTACGAGAGGGGATTCAGGATTCCGTTCTTTCGTACGGGAATCTATCATCTGAAGAAATGTTCTGCGCTGTGGATCGTTTTTACCGGGCCTTCTACCTGCGCACCCGACCTGTGTTGAGGATACTTGGTGAGATGCTTCGGGACAGGGATCTCTTCCGTCGAAGGGTGCGAGAAGGGAAAGAGTTTTTTTCATTCCTTGCGAAACGAAAAGAGATGACAGCCAGATGATGAACCGGACAGCTCTAAAACGAAGGGACAGATATCTCGTTGTCGTCGCGGATGATCTTGGCCGTTCAAGCCTCGTGAACCGTGCTGTTGCCAGGGCATTTGACCGGGGATTCTTGACGGCCGCGAGCCTCATGGCCGGCGGTGACGCGTTCGAAGAGGCAGCCACGTTGGCTCGCGTCCGTCCCGCACTTTCCGTAGGTCTGCACGTTACGTTATGCGATGGCCGGGCGGTCTTAGCGCCTTCTGACATACCGGGTTTGATCGACCGGGAGGGCTGGTTCGTAAAAAGCCCCTTGCGTGCGGGGTTGCGTTACTGGAGATTGAGGCGACAGCTCACGTGCGAGATCGAGGCAGAGATCGAAGCGCAGTTCAATCGCCTCCAGGAGGCAGGAATCTCACCGACCCACGTGGATGGTCATCATCACCTGCACATGCACCCCGCTATCTTCGAACTCGTCTGCAGGGCTGCCGCAAGAAGGCAGGTAGCCTGGGTAAGAATTCCGAGAGAATCTCTAGCAGTACTCGCCTGCGCCGGCCTGTCGATTGGCGCTCGCAGGTTGGCCGAGTGGGCTGCGTTCCGCATGCTGGCGGTCCGTAATCTGAAGATAGCGTCTGAATACGGGCTCAAAACCGCCTCCTACGTCGTGGGACTTTCGAGGAAAGGCGGAGCATCGAAGCTCGATGAGAAATATTTTCGTGACCTTCTTCCTTTGCTCAGGGGCGTTACCAATGAGATTTATGCCCACCCGGATCTTGCGACGGAAGCCGGTCGGCGGGAAACCGAAGCGTTGATTTCTGTGAATATACGCGAGGCCGCAGCATCACTTGGTTTAGCATGCACAGGCTATAGCGAGCTTCTCGGGGCTATCGACACGCAAGGCCTCCAGGAGATGAGAAAATGAAGATAGTGCCCATCCGGCCTTCGACGGCTCGCGAACGCGTATCTCCTTCCCACAGTAGCGATCTGTTCGACCTGATCGCGCAGGCCTGCAGGAAGACCCAGGCTTATTATGTGGCTGAGCAGCAGCCGGATGGCTATTGGTGGTATGAACTGGAGTCGAACGTAACCATAACTGCAGAATACCTGATGCTCTTTCACTTCGTCGGCATCAAAGACGAGGAGCGGGACAGAAGGATCGCACGGTATATTTTGCGCCATCAGAGAGACGACGGCACGTGGGCAATACATTATGGTGGAAAGGGCGACTTGAGCACCACGGTCGAGGCGTATTTCGCGCTAAAACTGGCGGGGTTCTCAGCCGAAGACCCTGCTCTGAAAAAAGCGCGGCAATTTATTCTTGCACAAGGTGGTGTCGAGCGCTCAAGGGTTTTCACAAAAGTTTTTCTCGCCCTCTTTGGCCAGATGGGCTGGCAGGCCGTGCCCTCGGTGCCTGTGGAGATAATGCTTCTTCCCCACTGGGCGCCCCTTAACATTTACAATATGTCTGCCTGGGCGAGGGGTACAGTCGTGCCTCTTTCAATACTCCTCCATCTGAGGCCGGTGAAACCTCTTCCTGAACATGTGGCCATTCGGGAACTGTACAAGAACCCCTTTGACCGTCGGCCATCGCTCACGACCGGGCCGACTCCGTTCCTCTCCTGGAAAAGATTTTTTGTCATCCTGGACAAGTTGATCAAGGCAGTCGAAGCAACCGGCTTGAGACCCTTCAGGAAGCGAGCCCTGCAGATGGCCAAAACATGGGTGCTGGAGCATCAGGAGGAGCGCGGTGACTGGCTGGGCATACAGCCTGCAATCGTGAATTCGATGTTGGCGCTCGTCAGCCTGGGCTATGGCGCTGTTGACGGGCCCGCTCATGGACCCGTGCAGAAGGGCTTTGAGGCCCTCAAGAGGTTCACGATCGAAACTGAGGATGAGCTTCTGCTTCAATCATGCGTATCCCCGGTCTGGGACACGGCCTTGACCGCACTTGCGCTGCTTCACTCAGGGGTAGACGAAGATCGCAGCTCACTGACAAAAGCCTGCAGATGGCTTTCCTCCAAGCAGATTCTCAGAAAGGGTGACTGGAGCGTGAAGAGACCAAACCTGGAGCCGGGCGGATGGTCGTTTGAGTTTGAAAATGACTGGCAACCCGATGTGGACGACACTGCAGTGGTCATGATGTTCCTGAACCGTTACAGAAAAAGCGGTCTTGTCAGCACGGAGAAGCTCGAGTGGGGATTACGCTGGGTGCTCGGCATGCAGGGAAAAGATGGCGGCTGGAGTGCCTTCGACGCGGACAATAATAAAGAGATCGCCAACCAGATACCTTTTGCAGACCTCCAGGCGATGCTCGACCCCAGTACCCCTGACGTGACAGGAAGGGCTCTGGAATTGCTGGGCATGTTCGGCTACGGGCCAAACGATGCCGAGGTACAACAGGCACTTGCATTCCTGAAAAAGACACAGGAGGAAGACGGTCTCTGGTGGGGGAGATGGGGCGTGAACTACGGTTACGGGACCTGGTCCGTGCTCGAAGGTCTTCGCTCAATAGGGGAAGAGATGGACGCGCCTTACGTGAGGAAGGCGGTTGCCACACTAAAGCGTCACCAAAACGAAGACGGCGGCTGGGGAGAATGCTGTGAATCCTACGAAGACCCGCGCTTGAGATTGCAGGGAAAGAGCACACCATCGCAAACAGCATGGGTCATCATGGCCTTGCTCGCTGCCGGAGAAGAAGCGTGCGAAGAGGTGACACGAGGCATATCCTTTCTGCTCGAACGGCAAAAGCCGGATGGTACGTGGGATGAACCTGAGTTCACCGCAACGGGCTTTCCCAGATACTTCATGATAAACTACCACAATTACAGAAACTGCTTCCCGCTCATGGCGCTCGGGAAGTTCATATCACGCTTCACCGTTGAGGAAGACGGACCATGAAAGCTCTCGTGACGGGCGCCACCGGGTTCGTGGGATTTCACGTGGCAAAGACCTTGCAGGAAAAGGGGGTTGAAGTCCGCGCACTGGTGAGAGCAGGAAGTGATACTTCTGACCTTTCACGGCTTGCTGTGGAACTGGTCACGGGGGACGTCAGGGATTATGAGTCAGTGCGCAGGGCGCTCAAAGGCTGCGCGCAGCTTTACCATGTGGCCGCCGATTACAGGCTCTGGGTACCGGACCCCAGGACTATGTATGAGACAAACGTTCGGGGCACCGTGAACGTGATGGAGGCGGCGCTGGAAGCAGGCACGGAGAAGATTGTCTACACCAGTTCAGCAGGGACCCTGGTTCCGAAAAAGAGCCGAAACGCTGTGTGTTGCGAGGATACACCGGTGGATCTCTCTGACATGGTTGGTCACTACAAGAAGTCCAAGTTCCTTGCCGAGCAGCAAGTGCAGGCATTCGTCAGCAAAGGCCTTCCCGTTGTCATTGTCAATCCCACTACACCGGTCGGGTCCATGGACAGAAAACCAACGCCGACGGGAAAAATCATTGTAGACTTTCTCAACGGCAGAATGCCGGCATTCATAGATACAGGTCTCAACTTCGTTGACGTCGGTGAGGTAGGCCTTGGCCACTGGCTCGCGTCACAGCACGGTAAACCCGGCGAACGCTACATTCTGGGTAACCGCAATATGAGCCTAGGTGAGTTTTTAGGCATCCTCGGCCGCATGAGCAACCGTAAGCCTCCGCGTGTGAAGCTCCCTTACGTGCCGGTACTCTTGGCTGCTTATGTCGATGAGGCTGTCTCCACATGGATCAGACATGCTGCTCCGACGATTCCTCTAACGGGTGTTAAGATGGCGAAGAATCACATGTACTTCGACTGCTCGAAGGCGGTACAGAGTCTGGGGATACCACAGGCTTCGGTTGAAAGGGCGATGGGACAGGCGATCAACTGGTATTGTGAACGAGGCTACGTGAGGAATCGATTTTCGGGAGGTGCAGATGCCTGATACCCGAGAGGGCAACCTGGCCAAGCCTGCAGACAGGAAGCTGGGAGACGAGTGGACAGATTGGAGAGGCGATGCCGGACCGGCCGAAACCGAGGCAAACGAGTCAACGGCCACATTTCTCATACTGGCCGGAGTCATATTCTTCTTCCTTATTGTGTTACTCAATGTGGGCTGGTATCTGGTGAAGCCAAGGATCGAGCAGGTTATCCCCGCAGTTTCCGTCGCGCTGGAATGGTGCGTCGAGGGATTCTCAATTCTTATCCTGATGATGGTCGCGGCCGAGGCCATTTCCGTGGCCAAATTCAGAAAGTCATTGCTGCCCTATGTCTTGACGGAGAGGACCCTGCTTGCACTGCTTCCGAAGAGCGTCTGGCTGGGAAGGAAGTTCGGCATAAGCAGGGACAGGGTCTCCAATTCCTTTATCAAGGTGCACAATAGCGTGCTGAAAGCTTCTCCCGATCGTCTCAGTGCCGAGAGGCTCCTGGTTCTCCTGCCGAGATGCCTGGAAAGGGCCACGAGGAGCCAGATTCTCGACAGGCTCGGCGGGACCGAGGCAAAGACCGTGACAGCGTCAGGCGGAGAAGAGGCCAGAAAGGCGATACAGGAGCACCGGCCAACCGTGATACTGGCGATTGCATGCGAGAGAGACTTGATCAGCGGGCTCAAAGACGTGGCCGAAAGAATACCGGTCCTTGCGATACCGAACAGGCGACCCCAGGGTCCATGCAAGAACACCCAGTTGCCGATTGAGGAGCTGGATGCGGCTTTGCGCTTTCTTGCCGAGAAAAGAGAGGCAAGATCGATGATTGATCGAGTGCCATAGCCCGTTCTGCTATGCGTTTTCCAGCCGGTCTGTACAAGTCGCTTGCACTTTCCTTTATAAAAAACAGCCTCAGGGGAGGAAAAAGATTCCCTCTGGTACTGATGCTCGAACCCACGCACCGGTGCAACCTTGCCTGCGCAGGCTGCGACAGGATAAGGCTCAACGCTGAAACACACATGCGCGACCTTTCCCTGGACGAGTGCGTCGACGCTGCAGGGGAATCAGGCGCCCCGGTGGTTACGGTGACCGGGGGCGAGCCGCTCTTGTATGAGCAGGTTGGTTCACTTGTTGAAAAACTGCTTCGCATGCAGCGATATGTCTATCTTTGCACCAATGGCCTTCTGGCACGGTCGCTCGTCGAGGATTTTCGCCCGCACCCACGTCTAAGCCTCAACTTCCATCTCGACGGCATGGAGCAGACGCACGACCGTATAGCCGGTCGGAGCGGGACATTCCAAACAGCTATTGAGGCTATCAGGAAAGCAAAGGAGAAGGGTTTCAGGGTCTGTACCAACACATCCGTCTACAAATACGCGGACACCGAAGAGTTGGAGCAGCTCTTTGCGCTGCTCACGAGTATCAATATAGACGGCATCCTGATTTCTCCGGCGTTCACCTATCAGAGCGTAGCGGAGAACATATTCTTGACCAGGGAAGAGGCTGCTGAAAAGTTCATGCGCATGAAGCATCTATTCGACAGGTACCCCTTCATGAGCACGCCCATGTACATCGACTTCCTGCAGGGCACAAGGCATATGCGTTGCACGCCGTGGGGCAACCCGACACGAAACCCTTTGGGGTGGAAATCGCCGTGCTACCTGATAACGGACGCGTACTGCGAGTCGTTCAAGGAGTTGATGAAAAAGACAGATTGGCAGAAATATGAGTCAGGCGAGGATCCGAGGTGCCGGAACTGCATGGTACACAGCGGATTTGAAGCCACGGCCATGAGAAATGCTTTTTCGAATCCGCGCGACCTCCTCAGGCTTGCCCTCTGGAACTTCAGGTGTCCGCGTTGATGTTCTGGATGCCCTGGATGTCCGGGACAGAATCGATCCCTTGGCAGATCATCAATACCATTCTAATGAGGCCCTATTTCGTCCTCTTTTTTCTCACCTACCTCTTCGGCTGCTCCATGCACATGGGAGTTAAGAGAGCCCTACTCTTTGCCATCGCCGGTTATCTCGTTGCATGGCTTTCAGAATTCTCTTCCATCCATAACGGCATCCCGTTCGGATCGTATTACTACATCGACACGACCAAGGGCAAAGAGCTGTGGTTCATGGGTGTTCCCTTCATGGACTCGATGAGCTTCGTGTTCCTTGCGTGGGCGAGCTACTCGATGGCGCTCGCGGCTGCCTCGCCTGTTCTGCGTACGGGCCCGACGCTCTATCTTCTGGAGACGAAAAAGATCAGATATTCCCGGGAAGCAAGACTTCTCGGAGCGCTTTTCTTTGTATTGCTCGACGTAATCATCGACCCTGTGGCGTTGAGGGGTGATAGATGGTTCCTCGGTCAGATTTACGGGTACCCGGAACCCGGCCTCTATTTCGGCGTTCCCATAGCCAATTTTGTCGGATGGTTTCTCGTCGGATTCGTCCTGATCTGGGTGCTTCAGACCATGGACAGGTTCATGGAAAAGAAGCGAGCAGTGGACTGGTACGGACGAAGATTCATATGGTGTTACGTGATCGGTCCTTCCCTTTACTTCGGCGTGCTCCTCTTTAATTTGTCCGTTACCTTTTCGATCAGACAGTACGGACTCGCATGGGTAGGCGTTTTTGTTGTCCTCGCGCAGGTCCTGTTTCTCTGTTTCTTGCTGAAAGCGAATCTCAACCGTGGCGCTGCGGCATGCGCCGTAGAAGCCCACCTCGCCGATTTCCCCGGCACGACTTTGTCTCACACAGAGCCCACAGAGTTCGCAGAGAAGAACCCTTAGGGACTATATTCCGTGCCCTGATGTGAGAGAAGGCTGCACATCAGGGCACCTCGCGTCGCTCCGCGAAGGAATGCCTAGAACCTCCCCTTCCGGCGAAGCCGGACGGGGGTTGCCCGGAATGGTCCTCATCCAAGCTCTGCCGGGTACCCGCGAGCAAGCAAACTGTTACTACGCGGGTGGCCCTCTGCGGGCTCTGTGTGATACGGATTGTCCTGTTTGGTATCAGAGCGCGTGCGCGAGGGCGTCGAACGCTAGCCAGAGGTGTTTCGCGGCTTTGCCAGAGCGCAAAGCAACCTTTACCGCCATCGGGATGAGTCGCGGCTTGCGAAGCAGCAGACCTGCTGCCCGTACAAACTGATGGCGGCCGGAGCGATCGGCTAATTCAACGAACTCAGGCGGAATCTCTTCGTCTGCAAGGTCTGTAATCGACCGGACGGCGAGAAATGGTATCTGTTTCTCCAGGGCAATTACAGCCAGTGGAAACGTTTCCATTTCGCACACAGGATGGGCGGCGTCGCCTGGCACAAAGTGCCTGACCGCTTTTTTCTCCATCAATTTTTCCAGAGTGAAGAAACTCGCGGCACGCGCGCCCACGTTCCCACCGAGCACGTCGCGCAGTCGGCGCTCATCAGGAATCTGGACGATCTTCTTTATCGAATTTGCGGAAACGAGAGACACGCTTGTAGCCGCAACAAGATCGCCAATACGCACCCCCTCAGAGAGCGCGCCGGCAAACCCGATGGACAGGAGGAAGTCAGCGTTGAACGCGTCCAGAACCGATCTGACCGCCTCTTCGGCATTCTGGATCCCGATGCCGGTTACAGCCAGCATGATTTCGTGAGAAAGATAGGTTGTCTGAGTGACCCGGAACGCACCCGCTCGCAGTTGTCTCTGCGGTTTCAGATGCTTCAGAAACGGCCTCAATTCATGAGGGAGAGCGCCTGTCACCAGGATCTTCATTGATCAGTCTTGACAACACCCTGGAGTCACGAGGTAATGTCTTCTGCTGTGTCCGGCTTTTCCTGCAATACCTTGTTTACTTTTTCCCAGTTCACTTTTCCGGACAACCCGCGCTTATCCAGAAGCTTCCTCACCTCAGAGTCGAGTGATGAAAACTTTTTGTAAATATCCCGGTGCACCTCGAGAAGGATTCTTCCGTTGTCCGTCAGTGCAACCTTCACAGGTTCATAGATGAGCTCCCCTCCGGTGCCGACCTTTACGCTTTGAAAGAACTTTTCCATGTTGTCCGCCATAATCCTTATGCAGGCGTGGCTTCTGAACCGGTAGACGCTGGTAGGCCAGATGGTTTCGTGCAGCAGCACTCCCGGAATCGATGTCTGGAGGGCGTACCGACCCAGAGGGTTGTCAGGACCGGGCGGAACCGTTGTTACTAGAGCCTCTCCCTTTGTTTCCATCTCTTCCCGGATTGACGCGGGCACGTGCCAGGTTGGATTCCGTTCTCTGCCTCTTATGGTGAAGGCGCCGGTCGGCGTTTCCCAGTCTGGTCTGCCAAGACCAACTGGGAAAGCAGAAGCCAGCTTCCCCTCCTTGAAGTAGTAGAGCATCCTGTCCGGTATATTCACGATGATGCCCGATTCCGTAACTCTTGGAACGATCTTTCTCGTGTTCACCTTCAGCGTGCGGCCTATCTTGAGGGGTTTGTCGAGTTCTACCTGGTTTTCCCTGACAATGGTCTGCCAGTTGACTCCAAGCTTCGAGCCGATGAGAATCAGGGAGTCTCCCTCCTGAATGGTGTAAGTTGTTTCGCCGCCGATCAACAGATCGGCATGACCGCCGCAAGGAAGGAGCACGCAGCAAAGTATGAATAAGCCTAAAAGAATAGGGTTCGTCATCACGGTGACCAATACGCATTAACACGTCCTCTGCATCTTTACAACTGAAAAGTTGACACCCACCTCTTGCAGTATTAAGGTAGCTTAAAGTGTGATGCTATGACCGGCTGGGGAGAGTATCTGTTTAACGCGATAGGGAAGTCAGATGTTACTGCGGTCTCTAAACTCAGGCAGGAGGGGCCAAGAGGAGAGGATGCGTGGAATGCACACCTCAGTCTTTTCCCTGCAGTGCAGAGGGTCTTGAACCCGCCTTTCATCAATCCGCATCTGCCCAAAATGTACGCTATCTGCCGGGAGCTGCGTCCTTACATGGAGTTAGAAGATATTCCCGGACTGCTTTACATGGAATCGATGGAATATGCACGCAGGCAAAAGCTCGAACTACACCTACGCCCGGTTCCTGAGACTGAAGGCGACGGTGCGTCGATGCCCTTCAGCAAGATCGAAGAAGCCATCAGGTCTCGGGATGCACAGACAGCCGCCTCCTGTTTCGCTGCATACCTGCGTCAGCACGGAGCACGAGAGCTCGCGCGCAGACTGCTTCTCATCGGAAGCGGCTATCTTGTCGAGTCGCTCGGCCACTCTCTCTCCTGCACTGTTTTTATCCTTCAGGAGGTGCTGGTGCGGCAGGACCAGGACCCGTGGCCTGCGCTCGTCCTTCTCGCAGACTATTTCATCAAAGGACGATTTGATACGACTCCTTCTTTTCGCAAATCGCCGCAGGCCCTTGAGAAAGCCATGTCCGATTTCATTCTGCGTTCGACGACCGGCTCGTCCTTCATCGACATTCACCACACAATCACACTGTACGCAATCGAGCGTGCACGCGGGCTCTTCAGCAGAGAGGAGTACGAGCACCTCGTTGCATCATGGCTCGACTGGATGGGAGACAAGGAATCACGGGAGGTATCTATTGAGGCTCCGAGTCGACGCATTGAGCCCGGCTACGGTTCCTTCTATGAAGCCTTCTCAGCGCTCGACACACAGGCCGTTCTCAAGATAATCGTTCCCCTAACTGTTTCGCATGAAGGTCGCAAGCTGGCTGGCCGCTTCCTCATAAAGGGTCTCTGCGACCTGTACCAAGGCGACTACAACCCGCATTACGTCACCGGGCTCGGCGCCGCGCTGTGGGCCGTCGGGCACTATGCGGATCGGCGCTCACTGGCGTCGAATGCCCTCCACCAGTATATCGCCTTTTTATTTCAGGGTCTGAAAGGGAACGGGTGAGACGCTTTTCACCCAAAGATCTCCTGAAAGAAGTTCTTCATCGCATCCCACGAGCGCTTGTCCGCCTTCTCGTTGTACGCAGCCCCTCGGGACGGGTCATCCCCGGCAGCAGGGTTGGTAAAACTGTGTACGGCGTCACCGTAAATGACCATGTACCAGTCGACTCGCGCTTTCCGCATCTCTTCCTCAAAGGCGAGCACCTCATCCGTCGGGACGAGGGGATCATCTGCCCCGTGCAGAACCAGCACCTTTCCCCTTATGTTACGGGCATCGTCAGGAGTCGGGGTCTGCAGACCACCGTGAAAGCTCACAAAGCCCGCCATGTCAGCGCCGCTTCGGGCAAGTTCCAGGACCCCTGTACCGCCGAAGCAGTAACCGATGGCGGCCAAACGTTTTGTATCGACACCGGTAAAATCCTGTAAGGCTTTGAGACCCGAGCGGGCGCGCGACCGCATGAGGGCTCTGTCCGCTTTGTATCTCGTGGCAAGATTAGCGGCATCTTCCATGTTCGCCGGCCGGACCCCTTTACCGTAGATATCAGCAGCGAGGGCAACATAACCCAGGTCCGCAAGCTGTCTCACGCGCTTCTCCACGTAAGGCCCGACTCCCATCCAGTCATGGATAACAAGCACACCAGGCTTCTTAACCTTCACCGCGTCGTCAAAGCCAAGATAGCCTTCGAGTGCTGTGCCATCATCTTTATACTCCAGTGTCCTGAGGGAAATCATTGCCACACCTCCTGTCTAGTCTCTAGGTATCGTCAAAATCCGCGCTTGGCTTCAACCATTTCCTTCGCTTGCTAGTGCTCCGTCTCTCACCCGTTCTAAGTTCTCCTTCCGCTTGCCTGTGGAACTCGCGCACGCCTGCTGTCGACAGCAGGCTTACCGCTCAGACAGTCCTC
>Ga0209039_10001425_pt1 | contig 22210 bp, 15 predicted proteins | sample BogFormECP12_OM1_FD_188238 | JGI IMG/M metagenome (GOLD analysis project Ga0209039, IMG submission 188238) | Bog forest soil microbial communities from Calvert Island, British Columbia, Canada - ECP12_OM1 (SPAdes) (version 2) | ecosystem: Environmental > Aquatic > Freshwater > Wetlands > Bog ... | reverse complement strand
CTCGAATTCGCGGTCCAGTTCGGGGTTCTTGATCTTCTTGCGGTCCTTGTCCAGTCGCTCGAGGCGCTTTTCGACCACCAGCAGGTCGCTGAGCATGAGCTCCATCTCGACGTCTTCCAGGTCGCGGACTGGATCGACGGAACCCTTCTCGTGTGGCACGGTGGGGTCCTCGAAAAGGCGCAGCACGTGGGCGAAGGCGTCCACCACCCGCAGGCTGGCCAGGTAGGAGGGATCGCGCAGGCTGTCCTTGGAGACGGAGGGCATGTCCACATATTCCACCGTGGCGTGCGTAACCTTGGGCGGCTCGAACAGGCGCCCGAGTTCTTCGAGGCGCGCATCCGGCACTTTCGCCACGCCGGTGCGCACGGCCGTGGAGCCGATGTGGGTCTCCTGGTGGACTCCGGTGAGGATCGTGAACAGGGAGGTCTTGCCTGTCATGGGCAAGCCGATAATGGCGGTTCGCATATTGGGAATAACCTACAGGGGAACATCCACCTGGCTGAGAATTTCTTCGATAATGCGCTCGCCCACGTCGGCGCGGCGCTGCACCAGGGTGGTGCGGGTATTGATGACCACGCGATGCGCGAACAGCGGCACGGCGAGGCGCTTGACGTCGTCGGGGATGGCGTAATCGCGGCCATCGAGCAATGCCAGCGCCTGCACCGCGCGGTAGAGCGCCTGCGAGCCGCGCGGGCTTACGCCGAGGGCCAGCGACTCGTGGTTGCGGGTCTTCTCGACGATGGCCAGCATGTAATCGACGAGGGCCTCTTCCACGGTGACGCGGTGCACGGCCTCCTGGAGGCGCAGCACATCTTCGGCGAGCAATCCCGACGCCGTGGCTTCCGGCAGCCCGCGTTCGGAGTTGCGCACGATCTGGCGCTCGCTGGCCAGGTCCGGGTAGCCGATGCGCAGCCGCATCAGGAATCGGTCGAGCTGCGATTCCGGCAGCGGGTAGGTGCCGTGATGCTCCACGGGGTTCTGGGTGGCGATCACCATGAACGGCTGCGGCAGCGGGTGCGATTTCCCGTCGATGCTGACCTGGCCCTCGTTCATGGCTTCGAGCAGCGCCGATTGCGTCTTGGGCGTGGTGCGATTGATCTCATCGGCCAGCAGGAAATTGCTGAAGATAGGCCCGGGCTTGAACTCGAAGGCCTCCGAGTGGGCGTTATAGATGGTGACGCCGAGAACGTCGCTGGGCAGCATATCGCTGGTGAATTGCAGCCGGTGGAAGCGGCAGGAAACCGCGCGCGCCAGCGCCTGGGCCAGCGTGGTCTTGCCGACGCCGGGCACATCTTCGATGAGCAGATGGCCACGCGCCAGCAGGCAGACCACGGAGAGCCGGACGACTTCCGGTTTGCCGCGAATGGTCTCACCGAGGGCCGTCTCCAACCCCGCCAGCCTGGCGAGGATTTCGGGCGAGAATCCGACCGGCGGGGCGACCATTGATTCCCGCTGGGACATTACAGGTTCATCATACTAAAGATCGGCGGGCCTCAGCCGGTTTGAGGGCGGGAGCGCCGGGACCGCGGCGTGGTGGCGGCGTCGCGCGTTTTCGGTTAAACTCGAATTCTGCCCGCCAATAATAGGGCGCGTAGCTCAGTTGGTTAGAGCGCCTGCTTCACACGCAGGAGGTCACAGGTTCGAGTCCTGTCGCGCCCACCATTTAAATTCTCCGATTCAGCAATTTATTTTGAGCTTCATCTCCTACCCTGTCCTCAAAACCCCAAAACGTATCAAAACCGTATCAAAACCCCATAAGGCGATCTTCTCCGTATCTAGCGGCTACGCCAGTTCTGTCAAATCTCCGGCTGGCTGCCCGGGCCGGAAGGAGTGGTATGCTCGGGTCTGCCCGGCTGGCCGGATTCTTGGGGACTGCGTTCGGAAAGGCGTACCACTCCTTCGTTTCTTGCGCCAGCCGGGCGCGAAAAGGCCCCGGATCGCGGGTCACCTGTTGCGCCAGTCCGTCTACAGCCGCATCGCGGCACTCCCGGGTTCTTCTGTACCCGGGAGAGCCAGAGTCGGCCCCTCCTGGGCCGGCGGAGTCGTTCGGGGTGGAAGAAAATGAGAAAAACAGCTCCAAAATAGGCGGTTGGGTGTATAATCCTGGTCGAACCCGTTACGCTCCGCTCGCGGTCCCGGTGGCGCGAAGGGAGAAAAAAGCGTGGTCACCCGCTCCGTTTGCCGCGTAATGGTCGGAGGCATTATGCGCCTGTTGTCCCGCGCGGCAACTGTGTTGGCGGTTTGCCTTACTCTTCACCCGGCGAGAAGCGCTGGGAGAGGAGTCATCAATTGGACGGGTCTTTCGCCCACCGCTCCAACGAACTGGTTCGATCCGCGCAACTGGAGCACCGACTCGCTTCCCGACGCCAACACGGGCGCGCTTATCGGCGCAGGGCCACAATATGGGCCCATCATCACGGGCAACGCAATTGCGGCTAGTGTGGGTATAGGCCAGAACGAGCTTGCCCTTCAGTCGGGCAGCCTTCAGACCGGGATCTTGACGAATAACGGTAGTTTTAATATGGATGGCGCCAGCGTCCTGAGAGCCCAAACCGTGAGCAACACGGTAATCGGCAGTTTGGATTTGGGCGGCGTTGTGACAACTCAAAGCATTGACAATAGCGGGTTTATGGGGCTGGGGGGCAACGTCAGCACCTCGTCCTTTTCGAACTCCGGAACCTGGAATCAAGCCGGCATCCTGAACCTCCTGCCCACCACGACCATCTCCAACACCGGCACTTTGAACCTGATCGGTGGCACCATCAACGGTGGTGTCCTTTCGCTCAAGGCCGGGCCGAGTGGAATGTATGCCTACGGGACGTTGAACCTCAATAGCCTGGATGTTTCCGGTATGGTCTGGGCCTCGGGGGGAACCCTGGTGGTCTCCGTTCAAGACACAGGCAATATCTACGGCCAACTCGGCGCGCTGGCGGCGGGCGTCGGCAATGGCACCAATACCGTCTCCATCGCGGGCAGCGCACCCCTAATCAACCAGGGGTTTATCTACTCCGCGCACGTTAGCGGTTCCACGAATGGAGTCCTCGAACTCGTCGGCAACGCGGCCGGAACCCCAGTGCTGATCAACCAGCCGGGCTTCGGCCCGATGCAGGGGGTGGTCGACGTGGGCGGCGCACTGGTGGTACGCAACCCCGATTTCCTCGGCAATGTATACGTGGAAAACAACGGGACCTTTACACTGGGATCGACTTCTCAAGTCACGATGGCTCCAGGCGCCAATCTGGTGCTGACGGGAACCGGCGAACTATACCTGGCCGGCGCCAATTTCCAGCCGGCGGCGGGCACCGGGCTGACGCTCGACGGGCAATCCATCAACGGCGCGGGTACGGTGGCATTTCATCCGGCCAGTCCCCTCGGCAATATCGGGGCGGATGGCGTGAATGGCCCGAAGCTCACCGTCATCCCGGATGCGCCCCTGACGGCTACCGGCAATGTTTCAGCGGGAGGCGGCGCCACCCTGGTCCTGGATTTGCACAGCGCCGGTTCCTTCACCAACGCAGGATGGATGGGGGTCGCGGATATTTACAATGGCGGCACGGTGATGGTGCAAGGAGCGGACACCTTGGTAAACCAGTTCGGCGCAACGATCAGCATCGGGGCGGGGCAGATGGTGCTGAAATCCGCCAGCGGCGCCTTCGAGCTCGCCAACGACGGGACTCTTCTGGTGGAGAGCGGCGCCGAGTTGCGGTTGTCCGGCGGGCAGTACACCATCGACGGCATGGGGGACGTTGAGCTGCAGGGCACCATCCGCGGCGAAACCGGAACCGAATCGTTGACCATCGCGCAGTGGACGGGCATCGAATCGGACTCGGCCATGATCGCCAATCTGGCGTCTTTTGAAAACCAGGGGTGGATGGAAACGTACTCCGGGCTCTCGATCGACGCGGGCGCGGTGGTCAACTCCGGGGAGATCGGAATTGGGGTGGGGACCGTGACGGTCACCACCCCACTGATGACCAACTCCGGCAGTATCGGAATTTCGGGCGGCTCCCTACTCACCGTCAACGGCAACGTTCTGGACACGGGAAACCTGGAGATCGACCTTGGCTCTTCGGCGAACATCAGCGACACTTTGACGCAGACCGCCGGCGACGTGCAAGTCGACGGCGCGCTGTCCGCCTCGCGCATGGTTTGCGAAGGCGGCACGCTGGGGGGCTCCGGGTCGATTACGGCCAACGTCGAGGTCGGCTGCCTCATGAGCCCCGGCGACTCGCCCGGACGGATGGACATCTTCGGCAACTTTATCCTGGATGCCGCGGTGAGCTGATGATGGAGATCGGCCCGCAAGCCTGGGACCAGTTGTTCATTTCCGGCGAGGCCGATTTCTACGGCAATCTCGAGATCCTGTTCCTGGCCGGCTTCCAGTTTCAGCCCGGCCTTAGCTATGACCTGTTCTCCTGGGGCAGCCTGGGGCATGCGTTCGATCCCGGCAGCATCTCATTCGAAGGACTCGGACAGGGGTACGGAGCGAGTTTCGACCCGCTCACGGGCGAACTTCAGGTCAACTCCTCCTCGGGTGTGCCCGAGCCGGCGACGTATTTGCTGCTCGGCACTGCGCTGCTGGCCCTCTCGCTCACCCGCCGGACACTCCGTTAGAAGCCTGGTCTGGGGTACTGCCGGCACTCACCACATCAACGGGCATCGCCTGCGCCACATACTGGTTCCCTTCCCGCCAGATCTGGACAGTGTAGTCGATACGCATCCTGTTTCTCTTTCCCCTTCTTATCATAAGGCCGTTCACGAGATGCAGTCATTCTGGATCAAGCGTCCAATTCCAATCCGCTATAATGCTCAAGAAGCATGAATCCGGGGATCGACAGCCCGCGCCGGCCGCGAATACTCGTCAACATTCCGATCTTGAATGAGATCGAGTATATTGATCGCCTGGTGCGCGGCGTCACCGGCGCCCTGGCGGGATACGATTACCTGTTGCTGATTGTGGATGGCGGCAGCACGGACGGCACCCTGGAATACCTGGAGCGCGCGATGGCGGAGCAGCCGGGACGCATCGCCTTGCTCGTGAAGAAGAAGGTCCTGAGCGGATGCCAGCGCGGGGCGGCTCTGCTCGCGGGCCTGAAGTGGGGTCTTCAGAATGGAGACTTCGACATTTTTGTGGAGATGGATGGGGACCTCGCGCATCGCCCCGAACAGCTTCCCTCCGGGATCGAAACCATCGCCAGCGGCGCAGCCGATATCGCCATTGTCTCCAAGTATGCGCCCGGCAGCCGGATTATAGGCCGGTCCGCGCACCGGACGCTCATCAGCCTGATTTGTAACTTCGCGGTCCGCATTCTGATCCGGCGGGATCTCCACGATTTCAGCAACGGATACCGTTTCTTCAACCGGGCCGCGGCGGAACTCCCCGCCCGATGCGCGATCCGTTACGGGAGCCCGGTTTATTTGACCGAGGTCATGGCGATCTGGATGAAGCATGGGCTCAAGGTAGTCGAGATCCCCGGAAACTACATGGGGCGGGATGAAGGACTATCGAAAGTGCGCCTGGTGGATTACCTCAAGGCGGGGTTGGGCGTGATGGAGATCGCGATTCGTTTCCACTTCACGGGATTCCGCCCGGTTGCCGGTTCGACGGCGGACGACTCCCGTCGGAGGGCAGCCTAAGGCCTGCCGGCCATGCGGGCCTTGACCTGGGGCCAGTCTTTCGCGTCCACAAAGACGGCGGCGTCGAGGACTTCGACTACTAAAGGCTGGGGTTGACTGGGGAAAGAGATGCCGCCGGCATTGCGCACCAGGATCCTGGTCAATTCGCCCAGATTCGAGATCTTCAGCGCGACGTCCCGCGGCTCGCTCGTCCGATAGAGCTGAGAGCTGTCGCCGAGAAGGTTGTTGGGACCGCTGACGGAACTCAACTCGACTCTGCCACGCAGCACCCTGAACCGCACCTGCGCCCAACACGTCCCCGGAATGAGCTGGGCGTGGCTCACCGGAAGGGCGGCGCCGTATTCTCCAGGTCCTTGGGGCACGGTGACGCGGACCTGCGGCAGGCGCTCCAAACGCGACCCCGGACCTTCCGGCCGAATGGCGGAGAGATCCAGCACGCCCTCGACCCGCACCGCGCCGGCGGGGGGCATCGAGTCCCGCGGCGGGCTTATGCCGCGGAACCCGGGAACGTCCTCCACGTTGCGCGCAAAACGGATGGTGGTGTCCTGGCGCCGCAACTCGCGGATGAGCGCCTCTGTATCCGCAGGCGTCACGCCGCCGCGCGCGCGAAATAACTCCCGGCAGGAACGCGAGATCTCCGCCGAAGCCCGCTGGCTGCTTCCCGGCGTCAAGATGGTGACTACATTCGTCGCTCCGTCGGGCCTCGGACCCGGCAGGTAGAGAACCGCCGATGCGGTATCGGGCCAGCGGGAGGCCCATCTTTCAGAAGGAGTTTCGGGAAGATCGGGACAGGCCGCCGCAATCAACTCGTAGTCGCCGTCCGGATGCTGGTCGAACCGCTGCAAACGGCCGCCGAGGATGGCATAGCCCTGGACCGCGGAGACGGGTTGCGTGGCGAGGAGCACGAATTGCTGTTCCGGGTCCGCGGCGCTGAAATAAAAGCCGCGCAGCCGCAACGCGCCATCGGCATACGCGGACGAGATGGTGGCGCGCTGAGGCGCGTGGGTTTCGGCGCTGGAATTCCCATAGTCCGCCACGGCGTCGAAATTCTCGAACAGACTCAACGGATCGACGCGGATGTCCGGCACCCAGTTCAGGTCCATCTGAACGTTGTAGTAGTCTTCGGCTCCGGATGAATACCAAAGCGCCATGCGCCCGGCCACTCGCGCGTGCGGGCCTAGAATCCGCCGGGCCGCCGCGCGCGCCACTTCAGCTTCGTTGGTGCGCGGCTTGAAGGAGATGGCGCCGGTGGCCGCCTGGTAGTTCCCCGGCCACAGATACAGGCCGAACAGAATGGCCGCCACTGGCGGAACCGCGGCGCGCCACTTGGCCGGCAACCACCGGCCGATCAGCCACTCCGCCCCGGCGAGGGCGCCCACGGCCACGGCCGCGCCGAAAATGGCGATCTCGTGAATCAGGTATACGGGCTGTTTGTGCGCGGCCAACAAGAAGATGGTGGCCTCGAGAGGCAGCGCCGCGAGCGCCATGCCGCGCGTGCCGCGAACCGCGAACAGCAACGCGGTGGAGATCGCCACCAGCGGAATCCCCAGCGCCATGGGCCATGCCACCAGCCGCGGCATGGCTGCGCCCTTAGCCCACATCGCATAGAGATCGAAGTGCGAGCGAATCGAAACCGCCACGCCGCCGCCGCCCTGCTGGTTGCGAATCCATTCCACGATTTCGCGGAAGTGCGGAAGCACGTACCAAGCCAGGTAGGGAACGGCGAACATGAGTGCCCCGGCGGTCAAAGCCAGCGCGCGCGGCCAGCCTCGTTTCCACCCCAGATCTTTCAGACACCAAACCAGGTAGACGGCGATTCCCGCGATGGCGGCCGTGGCGTAGTAGTGCACCGACGAAGCCCACGTCAATGCCAGGGCGCCCGCGAAAAGCCGGGGTGAGCTCCATGCTTTCAAACGCCCGTCTTCGAGCAGCAGGAGCCCCGCCAGCCACGCGGCTTCCACGTGCCCCTCCGGCCGCGTTCCAAAGTACGGAAAGCCGAGCCCCGGTCCCACACTCATTAGAAACGCAATGCCGAACAGTAGCCCTAACTTCACCGTCGCCGGAAAAGCGCCGCGCACCGCTACCCAGATGGCCAGCAAGAACCACAGCGCCACGGGCGTAGCCTCCGCGTAATACCACGTAAAGCCCAGAAAGTTCAGCAGGCCGATGGCGCCAGAGTGCAGAGGAGGGTGGATGATGGTGGCGTCATACCGGTAAAAGACCGGGTAGGCCGCCCGGCCATAGTGCGACACCATGTAGCTGGGGTTGTAGAGCGTAAGCTCGTCCAGGCCGCCGCCACGGACCACGCCGTAAGCCAGGATGGCGACCCACGCCGCCGCGAAACAGGCGAACACCAGCACGGCCCACTCCCGGTTGCGCTTCATGGCAAGGATCCCGCCTTTGAATCCAACACTTCCACCGCCGCGACGGCCTTCATCAGGAAAGAGGCCGGAGCGTCGGCCTCGGCACCACTATTATTCATGATTCCAAGACGGATCTCCTGGCCGCTCTTCAAGTCCACCCAGAAATCCATCTCGCGGTCGTTCTCGACGGGGTGCCCCCTGTTGGCGAGAGAGGGCCAGGATGAGTCATCGCCGATGGACGCCCCAAAGCCGGGTTCTCTATTTTCCAACTTGTACCTGAGCGCGAAACGGTATCTTCCGGCGGCCGGGGCAATGAGAGCCGGATAGGTCGCCACGAGCGCGCTCAGGGTCCGGGGCGGGTACACTCTCACGCCTCCCGAGACCCTTTTCAGGTAGCGTTCATTCACCCCCGTCCAGAGTTCCAACGGGAAAGCCGGCGGCGCCCCGGAGCCTTCCACCGGTTGCAGATGGCCTTTGCCGTTGGGGTCGAATACCACAGCGAGCGGGCGCCACCTGGCAGGATCGACTTCAGCCGTCAGCAGCGCCATGACGTATCGATGGGGAGCGCCCTCAAGGATGTCGTTCTCGACAAGTCTGGCGCGCATTCCATACGGCTCCCAACACTGCGATAGCGTCTTACGGGCCAATTCGGAATCATTGCCTTGGCTGGAGGAAAGGACCACAAGAAGAGTGCCTGGCGGCACCTCCACATCGCGTGGCGTCTCTGGAAACTTGTCTCCCCATAAGCTGTACGCCCAGAGGTATGTGGAGCCTAAGGCGTTGTAATCCTCGATACCGGGGCCGTGTGCGTTATCCCAGAATCGGACGTCGCGGCCCTTGCGAACGGTCTCGATGCGCTCTCTGGCGCGCATGAGAATTTCATAGTGCCGGCGGTACGCGTGCGGATCCCGGGGCATACCGAACTCCGCCTGCCAGGTGAAAATGGCGAGACCGGCGACGGCCAGCAGGATTCCAGCCGTGCGCCGGCGCAGCACCAGGCTTAAGGCCAACGCGCCGCCTCCCAGCAGCACCGCCTGCCGAATACCAGCCGGCCAGGCCGCCCGGGTCGGGCTGGCATACTCATACCATACGGCTCCGAAGATAGCGGCGGCCATGCAACAGATCGCCACATACTTTGCCCGGCTGATCTTTTCCGCCGCGGGCCAGAAGGAAGTGCCGATCGCCAGAAAGCTGAAGGGAAGCAGGTAACTGGCATAGAAGGAAAGTCCGAGCATCGGGCTGCCGCGGTCCTGCATGTATCCCATCAAGGCGATTGCCAGTAACAATTGCGCCGCGAACAGCACACCGGCTGCGTTGCTCCCCGTGAGCGGCCTTCTCAACCGGTACGGAAGAAGAGCCAGCCCGGCGCATCCCGCTACGCAGGCGGAGCATAGCCATGGCGCGAGTGTGTGTTCGATCCATATGCTTTGGAACCATGGGTTGGTATGGCTCGCCAGGTTCAAGGCGGTGAACACCGAAGGGGCATAGAACCAGAAATGGCCGTCCAGGAGGACGTTGATGCCGCCGAGGGCCCCCGTCACGATCACGCATCCGGCTCCTAACCACAGACACAAGGAGAGAAACGACCGGGTCACCGGCGTGCGGCGCCACATCCATGCCAGGGCGATGTAATACAGGGGCAAGAGGGGCGCTAACATGGCCCAGACCAGATTGGAGTAGACCAGAACCGCTAGCGCCATGCCGGCTGCAAGCAGCGTCCATCTTCTAACCGGCCGTACCGCGGCCGACGTCAGCAGCGCCATCGCGAGCAGGCAATAAGCGATACCCCCGCCATCCCCGTAATCCCAGCCGGTGGCGTGCCACAACCAAGGATTGGCGGTGAAGACGATGGCCGCCAAAAACGCGCGGCGCGCTCCGGCGGCGATCCGGAGCGTCGTAAAGAGTGAAACGGTAGCGACCGACTGAACCGCCAGGTGGAGAATGCAATTGGCGGCGAGGGGGGAGAAAAGGGAATGGATCAGAGCGCCGGGCAGGATCCAGGATAGCCGGCTTCCGTAATAGGTGAAGGGGAATGCAACGCCTTTGAAGTAGGCCAGGTTCCGAAAAAACCCCAGGTAGACCCATGGGTCGAGAAAGCCCACCCCGGTAAACAGCGCATTCTCCTGGCACCACAAGACGATCGCTGGAAGCAGGAGGACGGCCAGCACATACGGCCAAGTTCGGACCTGGTCCATCCGAGAAGCTTCCGGGACCGGCGCGGCAGCCGGCTTCGAATCGGCCTCATCGGGCATCTTTCCATCCGCCGGCGATGTTGGTTTACGTCTCACGCCTCTTGAGTCCGGACCGCGGAAGCTCTCCAGCCGGTGAAGTCCCGCAGCGCGGCGACGACAATGTTCAGGTCTTCTTCCGTGAGATCGTTGTAGAACGGCAACCGGAGCAGGCGGTCGCTGACATACTCGGTAACCGGGCAATCGCCCGGCTGGCCCCCGAACTTCCGCCCCATTTCCGACAAGTGCAGCGGGAGGTAGTGAAAGACGCTCATCACGCCGCGGGAGCGGAGATGTTCGATCGACATTTGCCGATCCGCCAAAGTGGGTAAGAGCAGATAGAACATATGGAAAGCCTGCTGGCAATGGTCCGGCACAACCGGGAGCCGGACGGAATGCGCCTGGGCCCATTCCTGGAGGCTGGTGAAATAAACGTTCCACACTCTCTTGCGCCGCGCCTGGATCTGTTCCCGCACTTCCATCTGGGCGTAGAGAAACGCAGCCAGCATGTCGGACGGCAGATAGCTCGATCCCAGATCGACCCAACTGTACTTGTCTATTTCGCCGCGAAAGAACCGGCTGCGATTGGTCCCTTTCTCCCGCAGGATCTCGGCGCGCTCGATGTACGACGGATCGTTGATCAGCAACGCGCCCCCTTCACCGCAAGTGAAATTCTTGGTCTCATGAAAGCTCAGCGCCGCCAGGCAACCGAAGGTCCCCAGAGGCTTTCCGCGGTAACTTCCCATCAGGCCGTGGGCGTTGTCTTCAACGACCGGGACGCCGTATCGGCCCGCTACATCGAGAATTCCGTCCATGCCGCACCCGACCCCGGCGTAATGGACCACGACAATCGCCCGTGTGCGGGGCGTGATGAGGCCTTCCAGCAGGGATTCGTCCAGGTTCAGGGTGTCCGGCCGGATGTCCGCGAAGACCGGCCGCGCGCCGCGCAAAGCAAACGCATTGGCCGTCGAAACAAAGGTGAATGAAGGGACAATGAACTCATCGCCCGGTTTCAGGTCCAGAAGCAGAGCCGCCATTTCCAGAGCATGCGTGCCGGAAGTGGTGAGGAGGGCCTTGGGCACGGAAAGCAACTCCTCCAAAAGCGCATGGACCTTTCCGGTGAACGCGCCATCTCCGGAGATATGCGCCCCCGCGATCGCCGCCTGCATGTACTCCATCTCCCGGCCCTGGCAGGTCGGTTTGTTAAAGGGAATTCTGGTCAACGGATCTTCTCCGAAGGGGCGCCAAGCTCAAGATGGATTCTTCAGTATAGCGCCGGGAAAACCGGTGGGAGCCGGGCTAGTCGCGGCCGCCGTTCGATGGCCGCGCGGAAAAGTGGGTATTATGTGATTTCATGCATCCACTCTCCGTCTCGGTGGTAGTCCCCGTATATAATGCGGAAGCCACGCTCGGAGAGTTGGTGAGCCGCCTTGAGCTGGTCCTCGACAGAGAGGCCGGCGAATATGAGATTCTGCTGGTGAACGATGCCAGCCGGGACCGGAGTTGGCAGGCCATTCGGCAACTGTCGGCTCGGGACCCGCGTATCCGCGGCATCGATCTGATGCGAAATTACGGACAACATAACGCTCTGCTTTGCGGAATCCGGAGCGCCCGTTATGCCGCCGTTGTCACTCTCGACGACGACCTGCAGAACCCTCCCGAGGAGATTCCCAAACTTCTAGCGAAGCTTTCCGGCGATGTGGACGTGGTGTACGGATGTCCGGAACGCGAGCGACACAGCCTCTGGCGAAACCTCGCTTCGCGGGTCGCCAAAATCGCCTTGCAGAGCACCATGGGGGCCGAAACCGCGCGGCGAGTCAGCACCTTCCGGGCATTTCGAACCAGCCTTCGTGGAGCCTTCGCAAACTATCGCGGGCCCTTCGTGTCCATCGACACGTTGCTCGCCTGGGGCACCTCGCGGTTCGACTCCGTTCCGGTGAAACACGATGCGCGCAAGGACGGAATCTCCAATTACACATTCATGAAGCTGGCGACACACGCACTCAATATGATCACCGGTTTCAGCGTGCTGCCCCTGCAGATCGCGAGTTTCGTGGGATTCGCGTTCACCCTGTTTGGCATTGGCGTGCTGGCCTTCGTGCTGATCCGGTATTTTCTTCAAGGCACTACGGTGGCGGGTTTTCCTTTTCTGGCTTCCGTGATTGCGATTTTTTCGGGCGCCCAGTTGTTCGCGCTGGGGGTGATTGGCGAATACTTGTCGCGTATGCACTTCCGGCTCATGGATCGCCCGCCCTACGCCATCCGGGAGGCCACGGCGGAAGATCCGGTCCCGGTCGAGCGCTATCCCAAGGTTCTTTGAGTATGGATGCGCGAGACTGTTGCCGCTTCCTGTCGTGGGACTCCGAACACTTTGGCGCGCGCATCGGACGTGTGAATGCCACGCGCCTGACGGCGGCGCTGCTGGCGGACATCGACCGGTGGGCCGGCTCTCATTCGATCGACTGCTTATACTTATTGGCCGAACCGGACCCTCCGACAATGCGGCTCGCGGCCGGCATGGGCTTCCGCTTTGTCGACGCGCGTACGACGTTCGAGGCTCAACTGCCGAGGCTCGCCGCCGCGGAGGAAACTAAGTACATTCGTCCGGCGACGCTGAACGATATTCCGGACCTTCGAAGAATTGCCGGGGAGAGCCACCGGGATTCGCGTTTTTACGTGGACGGGAACTTCCCGCTTGCAACTTGCGACGAAATGTATCGCATTTGGATTGAGAGGAGTTGCCGCGAGCCGGCGTTTGCCGGTGCGGTCTTTGTGGCCGAGAAGGAACACCGTCCCGTGGGCTACATCTCGTGCCGCGTGGCGACGGAGGTTGGCGATATCGGCTTGGTTGCCGTGGACGGCAAATACCGCGATCTCGGATTGGGAGCCGGACTTGTGCGCCAGGCGTTTTCCTGGTTCGCCGCTCAGGGCGCCCTCCGGGCGACGGTCGTTACCCAGGGATTCAATGTCCCGGCGCAGCGCCTATACCAGAAGTCCGGATTCCTTATTTCATCGGTCCAACTGTGGTACCACCGGTGGTTTCGCCCGGAAATCTGAGTGATGGGCCGTCGGCCTGTAAGCGCCCGCTCCGCCGCGCATAAAACGCCCCGCGCTACAATACGGAGTTCCGGGTCTCGTCTGGTTTTGCACCCCGGTCATGAAGATCGGGCCGGGAAGAACGCCCTATGTGGAATGGCGACTACGCTTTTCTGTTGAGCAACCTGATCCAGAAGGATTTCAAGGTCCGCTACCGCAACATGTCCCTTGGAGTTCTCTGGTCGTTGCTGAATCCCCTGGTGACCATGGCTGCGCTAACCTTCGTTTTCACGAAGATCCTTCCCAGCCACAGGCACCAGTTCCCCGTCTTCGTGTTGTGTGGACTGGTTCCCTTCAATTACTTCACCCTTGCCTGGAGTGCCGGAACAGGTTCGCTCATCGACAACGCAGCAATCATGAAGCGTGTCCCTATTCCAAGGGAGATTGTTCCAATTGCCACGGTACTGGGCAACTGTCTTCACCTACTGATCCAGATTGGATTGCTGTTGGCATTTACTCTTGGTTTCGGTAACGGTATCAATTGGTCCTGGCTTTGGCTGCCTGTCGTCTGGGGGTTCGAAATCGTTTTTGTTTGCGGGTTGGCGCTGATCACATCCGCCATCAACGTTTTCGTCCGGGATACCCGTTACGTGGTGGAGTCTATCAACACGATCCTCTTCTGGATGGTACCCATATTCTATTCTTTCGACGACATTCCGCAGCGGTACCATCAGATCTACCGTTTCAATCCCGTGGCCGCCCTCGTGCTAGCCTTGCGGAGCATTCTGTTGGAGTCGACCGCTCCCAGAATGCTCTTGCTTCTGCAGCTTGCGTCAAGCTCCGTATTGATGTTGGTTGTGGGCCTCTTCGTGTTTCGCAAGTTGAAGGAAAGGTTCTACGATTACCTGTAAATTATGGCTCTGATCGAGTTCGAGCGCGTCTCCAAGATCTTCGCACACGGCGGTGGGGCCAAACTCCTGCGGAGCCACCTGCTGGATCGATTCAAGAAGCGGGAAAGAGACACTTTTTATGCCTTGAAGGAAGTTTCCTTCCAGGTGAATCAGGGCGAAAGCCTGGCGGTGATCGGGCGAAATGGAGCCGGCAAAAGTACGCTGCTCGGCCTGGCGGCCGGCCTGTGCAAACCTTCCGAGGGCTCGGTTGCGGTGCGGGGACGTGTCGCGGCGCTTTTGGAACTCGGCTCGGGATTCCACCCCGACCTCACGGGGGTGGAAAACGTCCGGCTGAACGCATCGTTGCTGGGGCTCAGCCGCAGCCGGACAAGCGAGGCGTTGGAGAGCATCGTCGATTTCTCCGAAATCCGCGATTTCATTCACGATCCGATTCGGACTTACTCCAGTGGAATGGTCATGCGCCTGGCATTTTCAGTGGCGGTTCACGTGGACCCGGACATACTCATCATCGATGAAGTGCTGGGGGTGGGCGATCAGCGCTTTCAAGAGAAATGTTTCGACCGAATCCGGCGATTCAAACAGGCGGGCAAGACTCTGCTGTTCGTATCCCATGGTGGAGACATAGTCCGGTTACTCTGCGAGCGCGCCATTTGGCTGGACCATGGCAAGATGATGCTGGAAGGGCCTCCGGCCCAGGTCCTCGAGGCTTATAACGCGTCGGCGGGTTGAGTGCCGGCCGCGCGGGGAACGAAACTCGTTTGACGACTGCGTCGCTCGGGCCGCTTGATCAACCGGCCTATGGAAAAGTGATAACGTTACTCTGTAGCTTATGCGTTCTCCGCACGAGAGTTCGGCCGATGACGGGTCCTCAGCGGCGCGGGAAGCGCCTTACTTGTCGGTTGTTGTGGCGGCGCGGAACGACGACTATGGCGGCAGCCTGCCGGGGCGCATGCAGGTCTTCGTGGATGCCTGGATCAACCAGGCCAAGCGACACAACCTCTCCTCCGAACTGATGGTCGTCGACTGGAATCCTCCGGCCGGGCGCGACCGGCTGGCGAAGGCGCTACGCTGGCCAGGCGACACCGGCCCATGCGAGGTACGAATCGTCGAAGTGCCGCCCGAAGTACATGCCCGCTACCGGGACGCGGCGATTCCACCCATGTACGAAATGATTGCCAAGAATGTCGGAATCCGCCGGGCGCGGGGCGAGTTCATCCTGGCAACCAACATCGACATTGTGTTTTCCCACGAGTTGGTCCGGTTTCTGGCGTCGCAGCGGCTGGAAAAAGGCCGCATGTACAGGATTGACCGGTACGATGTCATGAGCGGTGTCCCGGTGGACGGCACGCTCGACGAACAACTCGCGTACTGCGGCAGCCACGTGATCCGGGTATGCGCGCGCGAAGGCACTTACCGCTGGACTGAGGACGGCTTCCGGCGGAACGAAGAACCAGACATCACCCGAGCGGAATCGGGCATCCACTTCGGCAGGGGTTGGTTTCCGGTGGAGCGGTATGCTTCGCAAGAGCCATTTCGCTGGATCGAGAACGACGCCGAAGTCTGGCTGCGCGTCCCGGCAGCGGGGCCCGCGTTGTTGCTGGAAGTCGAACCCGGACCGGGTGTCGGGCCGCCCCCGCAGGCCTTGCAGGTGTTCGACGCCAACGGCTCGATGGTGGCGGAATGGAGTGTTTCGGGACGGACCAGGCTGCAACTGTGGGTGCCGCCGGCTCCGGACAGCGGCGTTCAATCGCTTCGTCTGCGCGTGCCCGACGGCGGCCGGCCGGTGGTCGGCGATCCGCGCATTCTCAATTTCCGGGTCTTCCGCTGCGATTGGGCGGAGCAGGCGCCGAAGATTGCACCGGCGCCGTTCGCCTCGGTGGTCCGGGAGGCTCGCCCGGCGCTTGGGCGTCTGCTTACCAGCCTCGGAGTTCCGTCGATGCTGGTCAAAGGGCCCGCCGTTTTGCGGGCGGCGGTGCGCTTGCTGAGTGAGCGGGGAGACGACGTCTTCGGGCCCGGCATTGAATTCCGGGGCAAGGGGTGGCACCGCCTGGAGCGCGTGGGCGCCGAGAAGTTTCGCTGGGTATCCCAGGACGCGGAACTCGTGGTGCGGACTACCGGCAGCCGGCCCAACCTGGCTCTGCTGGTGGAACCGGGACCCGGCGTCGGCTACCGGCCCTTCCACCTTTTGATCGCGCTGGCCAACAGCGAGGTGGTGGCGCGGGTGCTGGTGAATGGACTGACCTACGTGAAGGTCCCCGTTCCATCGTCGCCCGGAAGAGTCATCGCTCTCTACCTGACCACGAAGGAAGGGGGATTACCTGTGGCGGGAGAGCCGCGCATCCTCAACTTCAGAATTCTCGCGTGCGGATGCGCCGCCGGAAACGCCTCGAGTATGTCCGCGGAGCCGGAAGGCCTGGTGCCGTGGACCGCGGTAACCGTGGAATCGCGGCCGCCGGAGATGGATTGGGCGGCCGAGCTGAAGGACCACCGGCGGGTGATTGCCGACATGGGCAAGCCCGTATCCGTGCACACAAACGCTTGCGGCAACTTTACCCTGATGGCTCGCGAGCATTGGTCCGACGTTCGAGGCTACACAGAGCTGAACGAATTCTCATCGCATCTCGATTCCCTGCTGTGTTATGCCGCGCACCACGCCGGGGCGCGGGAGCAACTGCTGCCGGAGCCGATGCGCATCTACCACATCGAGCATGGGGAAGGGTCTGGGTGGACACCGGAAGGAGAAAGCGATCTCTTTGCCCGCATGTCGCAGGATAGCATCCGTGTTGTATCCGATGAGGACGTGGTGGCGTTGATTGCACAGATGCGCAGACTCCACGCTCCGGTGATTTTCAACATGGACGACTGGGGTCTGGCCGCGTTTACGTTTCCGGAGACCACGCCGGCCGGAAGCGCATGCGGATCGGAGACTGGCCGTTGAGGGAACTCGAATCATGTCGACATACGCCGAACAATCCCCGCCTTACATCTCGGTAGTGGTTGCCGCCAGAAACGATAATCATGGCGGGAATATGATCGGGCGGATGCAGGCCTTTGTCGATTCCTGGATCGGCCCGGCGAGACAATACAATCTTTCATCCGAGATCATCGTGGTGGAGTGGAACCCGCCGGCGGACCGCGCCAGCCTGATGGACGAGCTCCGGTGGCCGCCCGACATGGGTCCGTGCGAGGTTCGCTTTATCGATGTGCCGCGCGAAGTTCACGACGGCCTGCCGAATGCAGCCGCCATACCGTTGCATCAGATGATCGCCAAGAACGTGGGCATCCGCCGCGCGCGAGGCCAATTCGTCCTCGCCACCAACCTCGACATCATATTCTCGGCTGAACTGATGCGGTTCCTGGGAGAGCGCCGTCTGGAGCGCGGCAAGATGTACCGCGTGGATCGCTTCGACGTCGCCAGTTATATTCCGGCCGGCGCAACGGTGGATGAACTGCTCGCTTTCTGCGAAAGTCACAGGCTCCGCATCGTTGCCCGCGAAGGAGTCATGCAGTTATCGAGCAATGGCCGGCGTGCTCTGGAGGACGAAGATATCGTCGAGCCGGGGGAGGGGATTTGGTTCGGAACGGGCTGGCACGCAATCGAGAAATCGGACCAGCGTCCGTACCGCTGGATGGAGCCCGAGGCGGAGATTGTTTTTGAGCGGCCGCCGGAAGCCGCACCCCGGCTGCTGATTGACGCGGAGGTCGGCCCCAGCGCCGCAGGGTGGCCGCTGGTGGTTGAAGTGGTTTCCCGGGCGGGCCGCGTGTTGACATCCGCGAGAGTTGACGGCAGGTGCAAATTGCGGCTGCATATTCCGGATCACCTGTCTTCCGGCGCACTTCGTCTGCAGCTTCAGGGCCGCAAACTTCCGCTGGCTCGAACTCCCCGTTTTTTGATGCTCCGCGTATTCGGATTGAAATGGGAAGTGCCGCCAAGGTGGCTGGCGGGAGTATCGCTCGCACGGGGAACTCAGTCCGTGCGGGAATCCACCGTGCTTGTGCGTTCCACTGAGCCGCGCACCGTTCAGCTCGCCATCCGGCCGGGACCGGACTCAAGTCTCGAGACTTTCGAAATCAAGCTGGCCGATCCGGCCGGGAATGTTGTGTTCCGGGCGGGGGACCGCCTCCCTGCGACGCCCGGGGATCGGAACGAGGCTGAATACCTGCTCTCACTCAACCTCGGTTTCAAAATGTCGGACGGCCTCGCCGGCGAAGAGTGCGTCGCGGATGATGCCGAATGGTTGTTGGAAGTCTTGGATACGCAGCCGCCGGTCGACTGGACTGTTTACCCGCAAGCTCCCACCCTGGGAGCCGATCGCATTGCCAACGCGGCGTACCTGCACACCAGCGCGTGCGGCGACTTCACCCTGCTGTCGCGCGAAGATTGGCGCGCGCTTCGTGCCTACGCCGAGTTTCCGATCTGGCCGATGCACCTCGACTTGCTGTTCTGCTACGCGGCCCACCACGCCGGAATCGGCGAAGTGGTTTTGGGCGAACCGATGCGCGTCTACCACACGGAACACCTCTCAGCCGCCGGCTGGACTCCGGAGGGCGAGGAAGAGCGCACCGCCCGCGTCGAAGCCAAGGGCGTCACGGAAATCCCGTACGTCACCGTGATGGAGTGGATCGACCGCATGCGCCGCTTCAATGCGCCGATGATCTTCACTCTGAGCGACTGGGGCCTCGCCGGCATGACGCTTCCGGAAACGACGGTTCAGGCGGAGGCTTGACGGTATGCTTGGAGCGGCCGCTAAATACGATGTCTTGAAGCACGGTGGACTGGAAGCGCTCCGGTCGGACGCCCCCCAACGCTTTGCGTATCGGGCCGAGGGAGGAGCATACCTGAACCTCCGGGGCCTGCCGCTCGAAGCCTTGCCGGAAATCGACGAGGACGCGATCGCCAAGCTGTGCCGTATTGTGCGCGGGCTTCAGTTTGCGATGGCGGATGGAGCCGACTCGGGCCACGTGGGCGGATCGTCCTCGAAGACCGAGCAGGTTTTGGCGCTGCTGACGAGCGGCGTTTTGGGGTTCGACCCATTGAATCCGAAACACCCGGGCAGAGACCGGCTGGCCTGGTCGGCGGGCCACACGACGCCCTTGTTCCACGGCGTCGTTTCGCTGATCTATGAGTGTCTGCGCAGAAAGGGTGTGGCGCTTTCGCCGGCGGCGCGGAGCTACACAGTCTATCCCGAGCAACTGGCGCGCTTCCGGCGTTGGGGAGGGCCGAGCGGCCACGTGGAATCGGAGTATGCGCTGGCCGACACCTCGACCGGTTCGTCCGGTCACGGGTTCTCGGCGGGGCTGGGGTTCGCCGTCCTGCACCGCTCCTGCGGCCTGGCCACCAAGGCGTTTGTCATTGCCGGCGATGCCGAGAGCGAAGAAGGGATGAGTTATGAGGCGCGCAACGTGGCCTCGACTCTGGCGGTGCGGAACCTGATCGTCACCCTGGACTACAACCACTTCGGCATCGACGGACCGATCACCGAAGTGCTGCCCTCGGCCTACCTGAACCACTGGTTTTCGCTGGGCTGGAACATCATCGAGGCGGATGGCCGGAACGTCCGCGAGCTGGTGTACGCCTATCGCCTGGCGGCCGATGGCTTCGGCGGCGAGAAGCCGACCGTGGTAATCTGTCATACCACCAAAGGCCTGGCGTACGGCAAGCTCGAAAACTCCGCCGACTCCCATGGCGCGCTGCTCCCCCACCCGGAATATGTCGCCGCGATGCATAAGCTGGGCTTCCCGATCCCGGGTGTCAAGGGCGACGTGGCGGCCGATATCCAAGTGGTGGTGGCGGCGTTAGGAGAAGCCGAATCCGCCTACCTGGTGGAGCGGCTTGAGGCGGACGCGCGGCTGATCCCTCCGGAGGAGGAACTGGTGGAGCGCATGCAGACGGCGCTCGCCGGCCGTCCCCTGGTGGATTATCGGAGGATCGAGCGCCCGGCCGAGCTGCCGCCGGAACTGGTTTTCCAGGGCGGCGACTCGGTGGCCATCCGCAAGGCTACGGAAGCGTGGTTTGCCTGGGCCATGAAACAGACGGCGTTCTTCTATATCGGCGCCGGCGACCTGATGAAGTCCATCCTCACCGGCAAGGCCGAGAACGTTTACGGAGTGATCAAGCCGGCGAACGTGCTGGGGCGCGGGCTGCGTTTCGGAATCGCGGAACAGAACATGGCCATGATGTCCTGCGCCATGTCGCAGGATACGCTGCCGGGAGGGTTCCGGCCCATGACGGCCTTCGCCACCTACGGCGTATTCACGTGCATGATGGCGAACGCCGTGCGCATGACCCTTATCAACAGCGACGTCAATCCCAGCGCCTCGGCGTTCTTCATTATGCTGGCGGCGCACGACGGTCCGGAAACCGGCGAAGACGGGCCGACGCACCACGGCCTGTTCTGGATGTCGCTCTACACGGCGTATCCGGGGATCAAGGTCTATAAGCCGCTGGACGCCAATGAAGCGGTGGAGATGCTGTTTCTGGCGGCGCAGCGCGGCGAACCCGTGGCGTTCTCGTGCACGCGGCCCGGCACGCCGGTCCTGAAACGGGGCGATGGCGTGCCCCCGGCGCGAGAAGCCATCAATGGCGCTTACGTGTTCAAGCCGTTCCGCGAAAACGGAAAGCCCAAGAAAGTGCTGGCCATCAGCGGCGGGCAGGTGATGCACAACGCGCTTCAGATCCTCCCGGAAATTGAGGAGCAATTCGACGTCAAGATCGTGGCCGTCACCTCGCCGCAGCTCTACGAGGAATTGCGCCGGACCGACCCGGCCAAAGCCGCTGCGATTCTGTCCGACGAAGAACGGCAGTACGTGGTTGCCTTTCACAACGGATGGCCGGGATTCCTGTACCCCTTTGTCATGCCGGCGAACTACCAGAGCCGCGTCTTCGGCATGGACCGTTTCTCCAGGTCCGGGAAGCCGGATGAAATCTACCGCAATGCGGGCTTCGATTGCGAGGGGCTGAGGAAGAAGATCCTCACTTCTGCCGTAGGTACGAATCGTCGCCTCTGATCCAGTCCTCCCGAATCGGCGAGAAAAGCTCCAGAATGACGGTGTCTTCCAGGGCCTCGTTGCCATGTGGGACATTCGGCGGCACGTGGACCATCTCCCCCGCCTTGAGCACACACTCCTCGCCGCCCACCACCATCCTCACCGCGCCTTTTTCGACCATGGTGATCTGATCGTTGGCGTGGTGGTGCAATGCCACCTTGTTGCCTTCGTCAAAACGGAAGTGTGCCACGGTGATGGCTGTGCCATGAAGGGTCTTGCGCGTGGCCAGTGGATTCAACCGCTCTTCGGCGATATCGTCCCACGTCTGGATTTTCATGGCGTCATTCTATCAGGCCGGGCACCTGTGCGAAAATCTAAAGTTACGATCACAGGAGGGAAATTTACAGTGTCCAGCAAAATTGGATTTATCGGTCTCGGCGTAATGGGCAGGCCCATGGCGCGAAACCTCTTGAAGGCGGGGAACAAGCTGGCGGTCTACGATCTGTCGCCCGCCGGCGTCGCGGAGTTGGCCGCAACCGGCGCCGCGGCGTGCTCGTCCGCCAAAGAAGTTGCGGAACGCTCCGATGTCATCATCACCATGCTGCCGGACGGCCCGGACGTGGAGAAGGCCGTCCTCGGCCCGAATGGCGTGCTCGAAGGCGCACGGCCCGGTTCCACGCTGGTGGACATGAGTTCCATCAACCCCATCGTGTCGCAAAAAGTGGGCAAGGCGTGCGCGGAGAAGGGCGTGGAATTCCTCGATGCGCCGGTGAGCGGCGGCGAGCCCAAAGCCATCGACGCCAGCCTGGCGATCATGGTGGGCGGGGACCATGCGGTCTTCACCAAGCTCTCGCCGATCCTTCACACCATGGGCGGTTCGGTGACCCTCACCGGGCCGGTGGGCGCCGGCAACATGACCAAGCTGGCCAACCAGATCATTGTGGCCTGCAACATTGCCGCCATGGGCGAAGCCCTGGTGCTGGCCACCAAAGCCGGCCTCGACCCGGAAGTGGTTTTCAACGCCATCAAGGGCGGTCTGGCCGGCAGC
>Ga0209039_10001424_pt1 | contig 22213 bp, 18 predicted proteins | sample BogFormECP12_OM1_FD_188238 | JGI IMG/M metagenome (GOLD analysis project Ga0209039, IMG submission 188238) | Bog forest soil microbial communities from Calvert Island, British Columbia, Canada - ECP12_OM1 (SPAdes) (version 2) | ecosystem: Environmental > Aquatic > Freshwater > Wetlands > Bog ... | reverse complement strand
TCAGCCTGCATGTGCTGATTCCCAACGGTATTTCGGCGAAACAGAATTTCAAGATTGGTCCTTAAATTTGTTCATATATAAAAAACCTAGCCAGTACTTTAGTAAGGCTTCCATAAAGGACCATTTTAGGCTATATTAGATTAATCATCAACCAAACGAGAGGAGCTTATTATGCTTGGAAAGAAGTTTGAGAAAAAGACTGGGAAAGAAGACCCCCAGGAGGCATTGGATGCCTCCAGGAAGATGTTGAACACTGGTTTCATGGCAGGGTTTACCAAGACGGTCTTTGGCAAGGATGACATCAACAGGATGAATGGCGACCTGGATAAACTCCAAGCTGCGGTCGATATGCAAAAGTCAGGCCAATGGATCGCTCAATCCGGAATGGATGCGACTGCAGAGGTTCTTTCCATTCAGGATACCGGTTCTTTGATCAATATGAATCCAGTCGTTATCCTACAGTTAAAAGTTCAACCTGTTGTGGGAGCAGAATTTACAACTACAGCACAAACGATGGTTTCCAAGATCGCCATTCCGCGCGTCGGCGACAAGATCAAGATCAAATACAACCCGGCCAATCCTTCACAACTTGCTGTGTTGTAGTCGTTTCAGCAGATTAAATCGGGCGGACAATAGTCCGCCCTTTTCTTTTGGAACTCGTAAAAAAATATTCGCATTTTAGAATAGTCACTTATAAACTTTCAAAAATCGTGGAGGCATAATGGATACAGGAACGATAACATCTTTAGTCATCTTCATTGGATTTTGGATATTATTCGGCTCAATCATGTTTTGGGCCTATGGACTAACTCCTATTCTGCATTGGTTTATCAAAGCGAACGGAGAAACCGCCAAAGCAGTCATTTTGGAAAGTAGAGATGCCGGCTGGGGATGGTATTCGGGCAGTCGTTATTCCCAAAGCCTGGTTTTTCAACCAGTTAAAGTGAAGCTTGAAGTCCATCCAATCAATGGCACACCGTACATCGCGCAAGACAGATTTAATGCAAACCACAAATACTATCGGTTCATACAACCAGGCGCTGAGATACAGGTCTCGATCGCCAACTTCAACCCCCAATGGGTTGCCTCTTGGCCCGAAACAGCCGGGCAGGAAAAGCGAGCCACCGAAGCAACTGAGAGGGCAATGGCAGCCAGCTATGAAGAGCAACGCCGCAATGCTGCCGTCGCCACTGAGAGGGCAAAGCTAGCCGCCTATGATGAACAGGTCCGCAGTGGTGTCCTTCCCGGTGTGCAGCAAACTGCGGCACCGGCTTCAAAGATGAGCACTGGGGCGCTAATCAGCGTTGTCGTCATTGTGTTCGTGGTAGTAGGTTGTTGTGTGATTGGTGCCGGCGCGTTCGCCTATTCGCGCTTTGTTGCCTCCGGTAATGCCTTACCCGGGACGAACGGTCAGATCACAACAGCCGCGTCCGGTGGATTATCTGTTCCTAGTCTTCCATCTGGGACAACTGTTGCTCCCGGTTCTCCATCCGGATTGAGCGCCACTACGGTACCTACAGGTGGACTGGGCGACGTATTCACTAGAGCAACTGCCTGGGGATATGCGCTTGCTGCGATTGTGCAAGCAAATCCGACAAGTTGCACGGCTCCGGATGCAACCAATACAACCATTGAAGTTACCCAGCAACCGGATACTTCCGGTGCCTGGCAGGAACGTTGGAATGTCGCTTGTGGCGGTGGTACTTCCATTCCTGTAGATATAACATTTTCGCCAACTAGCAACGGCGTGTTCATGGTAAAGGCGACGGTCGCCAAGTAGCTCTGAACGTTGGCGAAAGAGCCAAACCGAAACTTTGGAATCAACCAAAAAGCCTTCTGTGAGATAATAGCTCAGGAGGCTTTTTTAATGACATACGAAATTTCCGCGATGTAGTAAAACCTTTTTGGTAATGTTAAAGAAATGCATCCAAATTGGATTTCTCTACGAGGCGTGATCGTTCAGGGTTATCGAGTCGCATCTGGCCCATCGAAGGATTACCCTTATGGCGCGTTGGAAAGACAGAAGCCCATCTTCAAATCGCGCGGGCTGGACCTCGATAATTATTTCAATGGCACATTGAACATAGACATCCGTCCATATACCTTCCAATTAATAAAACCGGAATTTACTTTTTATAATGTTGAATGGACGGACCTGCATCCACCCGAGCATTTTTCTTTTTCGCGATGCAAGGTTGTCTATAAAGTCATCGAATATGAAGGCTGGGTCTATTATCCACATCCGGAGACGAAGCGCCGTAATTTTCAAAATCCTTCTTTGCTGGAAGTGATAGCTTATCCGATTCCAGAAATCCAATACGGAGACGAAGTACAAGCTTTAGTAAACACGGATGTAATTGTAGTGAGCAATCCTATTTAGCAAAGCAAAACGGACTCGGACACTCTTCTTTGTATATCCATCTCCCTACAATGCACTTATAATAATAGATAGAATCCAAATCAATGCTGGATTCAGTGTAGAATGGTTCGGTGGTCATCAATGAAGCAGGAATGATCCCCAATCAATTGTTTAAACATAATATTACAGCAAGGAGAATTTTCTATGAATCGTCTCTTTAAGAAACGACAAAATGTTTTCCTGAAACTCATCCACGATCAAGCCGCGCTTACGCTGGAGGGCCTGGATGCTTTGAAAGCTTTTCTGAGCACCCATGACCCGGCCGCCTCCGCATTGCTTACCACGAAAGAGAAAGAAGCAGATGAAGCCCGACGAATCCTGATTGACGAATTAAATAAAACGTTCATCACACCCTTCGACCGCGAAGACATCTTCGCACTTTCGCGGACGATTGACGATGTATTGGACTATGCCTACAGCACTGTCAGCGAGATGGAAATCCTGAAAGTTAAGGCGACACCCTTCATGCAACGAATGGCTGCATTATTAAGAGATGCCGCTTTCGAACTTTCGATGGCGGTCAACTCCCTCGAAGAGCATCCGGCAGTAGCTAATGATCACGCCCAACGCGCCAAGGCTCTTGAAAACCGCGTCGAAGCCGTTTACCGCGAGGCTCTGGCGGATCTCTTCAGCGGCGTAGAGGATCTCAAGCATGTGGTCAAGATGCTAAAACTGCGCGAGGTCTATCGCCATATGAGCAACGCGGCTGACCGCGGCGACGAGGCCGCCAATGTCATCGCTGATATTGTCGTCAAGATCACATAATAGGGAGAGAAGCATCAATGTCGCCCATCCTCATCGCAGTGATCATACTGGGGCTTGGATTTTCCTTTCTGAATGGCGTTCACGATTCCAGCAATGTGGTCGCCACGATGATTTCATCGCGGGCATTTTCGCCCCAAGTCGCACTAGGAATCACTGCGCTCGCAAACTTTTTGGCTCCCTTTATTTTCGGCCTGGCAGTGGCAAAGACAATTGGAATGGATGTTGTTGCTTCCAGCTCCATCAACATAACGGTAATTGTGGCGTCGTTGGTTAGTGCTATTTTGTGGGATATATTAACCTGGTACCTTGGTTTTCCGAGCAGTTCCTCTCACGCGTTGGTTGGAGGTATTATCGGTGCCGTGGTCATAGACGCGGGATGGAAAGCCATCGAACTTCCAGGGTTGATCAAAATATTAGTTGCACTATTTACCTCTCCAATTCTTGGCTTTATCTTTGGGTTTATCTTTCTGAAGCTTATCTTGCTGTTATGTTGGAGTGCAACGCCAAAGATCAATGGGCTGTTCAAGCATAGTCAAATAGTGACGGGCGTTGCCTTGGCACTCAGCCATGGCGCCAATGATGCAGAAAAAACCATGGGAATTATCACATTGGGATTGGTCATAGGTGGATCCTTGAAGGTTTTTGCGGTTCCATTCTGGGTCATTATCATTTGCGCCGGAGCGATTGCGCTCGGTACAGCGATAGGCGGATGGCGCTTGATCCGAACCTTGGGAGGCAAGATGTTTAAAATCCGACCCATTGATGGTTTTACTTCGCAACTAGCATCGGCAGTGATCATCATAGGCGCATCTTTGCTCGGTGGGCCAGTCAGCACAACTCAAGTGGTAAGCACAACCATCATGGGCGTTGGCACGGCTGAAAGGGTAAACAAGGTTCGCTGGGGGGTAGCACAGGAGATTGCAATGGCTTGGCTATTTACCATTCCTGCCACAGCTTTAGTCGCCGCAGCCTTGTACTCCGTGTTTATTCGAATCATCCGATAGTAATCCAAAAACTACCTCAGGCTTTTAATATCATAACGCGACCTCTAGGGGGTCGCGTTATGATTTGATATAGGTTGAAAAAAATTAATCGGCAGCGCTATCTTTGAATTTGGCTTCAGTCTCAGCGATCATTGCCTGACGTTGAACGATTCTCTCGCCTTGCGGGACACCTTCAAAGGGAGCGACGCGCTCGAGCACAAACCAGAGAACAATCATGAAGACGACCAAACCGATTATCAACCTGCCAACTGCATCATTCGGCGGCTGGAAACCTACCCAGATCAGAACCAATCCGCCAAGGATAGCAAGGATGGCATTGGGCTTGGAAAGCGCACCAAGATTGAACGGGCCTTTTTCCTTCCAAGTCCTGCCCTCGGCGAAAAGCCCAGCGACCACAGGCATGATGTAGGAGATATAAAGGAAGACTGCGCATCCTGCGGCCAGAACGGCGAATGCTCCGCCATATAAGCAGGAGAGCAGTGCCAGGAGGCCGCTCGTCCAAATTGCAACAGTCGGCGTGCGGTAATTAGTGCTGACATGGCTCAGAGCCTTGGAAAACGGCAGGCCGCCGTCACGCGCAAATGCGTACATCATGCGGGAGCAGGAGGTAATGCAGGCGAGTCCACAAAGATAGTTTGAGATCACTACGCTGACAACCAAAATAATGTTAACAACGATCGGCATGGTGGAACTGCTCATGATGTATGCAAAGGGAGAATAGCCTTGCGCTGCGCCTTTAACTATATCCGGCATTGCGAGTACTTGTGCACATACCAAAATATAGCCAAAGAGTATGGACCACAAAACGGCCTGCCACATACCCCGGGGTACATTTACGGCGGCATTCCTGGTTTCTTCGGAAGTATGCGCAGAAGCGTCGTAACCGGTGATCGTATATGTCACGAGCAATAGTCCAACTACGAATGCATATAACATATTGTTCGTTTGCGGCCAGACACCGCCGCCTGCGGCGCCAGTTAAATTGGTGAACGTGAACAGACGACTGAAGTCAAGATGTGGTGCGTATGCCACCAAGAAAATCGTCAATAGAGTGGCAACTCCGAAGATCAGATAGCCGCTGAAGTCAGTGAGTATGGTGGTGACCTTGATGCCGTAGTGGTTCAACAAAGCTGTTGAACCAATGACAACTACCGTACCTACCAGCCAGATCCATCCGGGGAAGTTCCCGTTTCCTGTTGCCTGCCAGGCTGCGCCCGAAACATCAACTTTAAACATGTTGCCTAGGATCAAATCCCGGAAGAGTTGGAACACAGCCGTATCCACGGACGATACGACGAAGATCAAACCAAGCAGGTTAAACCAGGCCGTGGCCCAGCCCCAGAAGCGGCCGCCGAGAATCGAACTCCAATGATAGAGTCCGCCGGCGGTCGGGAACGAGGACGCAATCTGTCCCATGGAGAGAGCCACAATCAGCGCAAACAAACCGCCGACCGGCCAACCAATGCCCACACCTGCACCGCCGGTAGCGGCAAAAGCGAAACCGAAAGAGGTAATTCCGCCGGCCAAAATGCAGATGATCGAAAAGGATATGGCAAAATTGGAAAAGCCGCTCATGCGGCGCGACAGTTCCTGGGCGTACCCGAAACCGTGCAATTGCTTTACATCGTGATCAAGATGCTCATCTTTTGTTGGTATAACATTAATCTCCTTTTTGATTGGCGAAACAAATAAAGGGTCTCGATGTCAAGCTAGCTAGAATTCGAATTCTGGCATGTCACCTCCATGGTTCGTAAATTCAAGTGACCAAAAGATATAGTTTTTGCCTGCGATTAGTTTTGGTATATAACCCGTGATTACGAGAACGGTGACGCGTAATAATCATATATGATGAAACTCTCAATACTTCAAATGGAATATTTTTTTACTGACGCAGGGTAACTTACAATTTCTTACATTAATATTTTCCCCTCGGACCGGCCGGATATTCGCGTTGGACAGGAATTTCACCAGCATTGTTTCTTACAACAAAAGAGAGACGCGGCCGTATCTACGCCGTGTCTCTCTTCTTTTATTCAACTATTCAACGCTGTTCACTAAATAGTTCCACCAACTGCTTCACAGGGGCTTCTTTCTCGAAGCCCGATAGATTTCCATTCGCAGGATAACTCTCTCGCTTTTGGATCGCCGAGATAGGTGATGATCGCATCAACTGCGCTTACATCCTTCTGCTCGGTGTAACTATTCGTTGTAATAATGGTTCTTATTCCTGCGGCTTTTGAAGTGGTTACGCCATTTTTCGAGACTTCGACTATGAAAGCCTGTATCCAAAATATCTTGGATTTTCTAAGCACACAAAAGAGAAATCCTTTACTAAGCGATCATTGTGTGCTTAGTGATTAGTGTCTTACTTCTTCATTCCGAAGAACTCGTGGATCGTATCCACGAATAAACGATTCTCTTCCTTCGTGCCAATCGTGACGCGGAACCAGCCGTCGCTTCCGTACTTTTTGCTTTCGCCGCGCAGGATCAGGCCTTTTGTCTCTGCATAGGCTAACACTTCCTTGCCCGTCTTGCCGGTCGCGCCGCAATCGAACAGGATGTAATTCGCCTTGGAAGGGAAGATCACGAAGCCGGGGATGTCGCTCAATGATTCGGTGATGAAATCCACTTCGCTGTTGTTGAAGCGGACACGTTCAGCGAGTCCTTCGGTATCTTCAAAGGCCGCCAGCGCCGCCCACATCGGGACTGTGCCCACGTTCCATGGGAGAAGCGAACCGGCAATTTGATCAATCACTTCCTTCGCCGCCAGAGCATATCCAAAGCGCATGCCCGCGAGACCATAGGCCTTCGAGAGCGTGCGCGTGATGATCACGTTACTATATTTCTTGGTCAACCCAACTTGTGACATACCCAAGCCAGAATATTCAACGTATGCCTCATCCACCACAAAGGGGATTCCGGTCTCTGCGATGGTCACAAAATGCTTGGCATCCATAAAATTGCCGGTCGGGTTGTTGGGATTGGCAACTACAATAATCTTGGTCTTGGGGGTCACTGCTTTGAGGATGGCGTCGGGATCATAAAGCATCTTCTTGTCTTTATAGACCATTGGCACGCTCACCATGTTTGCGCCCAACAGTTTGCCGCGCAAGCCGTAGATGCCAAAACAGGGTGTGTGTTGAATCACTTCGTCGCCCGGCGCAATGAACATACGAAAGACGTTATCGTACACTTCGCTGGAGCCGTTGCCAAGCATGACGTTATACGGCCCATCCAGCTTGTTGATCTCGGCGATCTTGGTTCTCACGACCAAGCCTTGATCGGGATAACGATTCGCCATCTTGGAATACTTAATCATCGCATCCAGAACTTTTTGCGAAGGCGCATTCGGATTCTCATTCGACATCATGCGATGCAATCCAGGATTGCGCCATGCCTTCTCGATATGCTCCGAGATGTACATGGGAATGCCCTTCACCCAGGGAACGTAGTACTCTTCGATTTTCTTTGCCATTTTTTACTCCATCATTGATTTTGATTTTTTCTAATTCGCCACAAGGATCACAAGGTACAAAGAGATTTTATTTTCCCAGTGAACTTTGCGTACCTCATGGTAAACAACAAACTTTACGCCTTGCCTGTCGACTTCTTCACTGCCACATCTTTTAACCATTGTTCCCAGCGATAATCCGTCACATGCTGGCGAAAACGGCTAAACCATAGATCCGCATATCCCTGAAAATCTTCTTCCAGCTTCGAAATGCCGGTCTGGGTGGTGCCCCACATCGCCTCATGCAGTTCCGACATCGGCCACATCAACTGCAAACGCGCGAAATTCTTCGGGGTCACCTCGCCAAAATATTCCTGTAGAAAGATGCGAACCTGCTCATCCGTCAGCCGGTGATGGTGGGAAAAATTCCCGAGGTCGAAGAAGATATCGCCCATGCCTGCGTATTCCCAATCCAACAAGCGGAGTTCACCGAGCTCGCCCGCCACATCCTCATCCAGCCAGTTCAAGTTAAGCAAATCATCATGGCAAGGCGTGGAAATGTACGGATCTTTCAAGAGGGCTTTTTCCGCTTCGTGCGTCTTCTGCATGATCCAATCCCAATCAAAGGGAAATTTACAGTTTTTGGACTTCGATATTCCTTCAAGCATTTTCACGCGCTGGAACACGTTGAATTCACCTTTCAACTCCGGCGCGCGGCGATGGAAGAGTCTCAACTTGCGGGCCACGCGCATCAGATTGTGGGGCTTGGTGATTTCCTCTGGTGGCACACGTTTGCCATTGATAAAGCGCGTGACAATATAACCTTCGGGCTCGATAAAGTACATAATCTCCGGCGCGATGCCCAATTGTCCCGCAGCACGGTTCGCCGCGTACTCTATGTCACGCTTGATGCCCAACATCTCCGTATCTTCACCCGCCAAGCGAATTACATACGATTTCCCATCAGCATCAATTTTGTAATTCAAATTTGTGATGCCGCCGCTCAACGGCGTTTTCTTGATGTTCTTCGACTCAGCAAGAAAAGGCACCCTTGATATAGCTTCGTCAATTGCAAGTGGCATGGTCTTATTCCTAATTATTATTTAGACTTGCGGATTTGATCAAGCTTCTTTTTACTGAAGGCGTTAGGCAGAGTTCGCATCCTTGACCAGGAAGTTGCCTCTGCCATATCACACTAGGTTTTTCCTTGACGCTACGGCACGGCCACCTTGTGGGCCATGTGTTCGCCGACGAATCCCTCCAAGCTGGAGAAGCCCTTCGAGAAGAGTTCCACCGTGGCGACCGTGGCGGGGTGCGTATTGAACTGGTCCAAGTCAAGGCCGTTCGGGTCATAAGCCTGGATGCAGTAGGGTATTTTCAGCATCTTATCCAGCACTTCTGCGGGCACATCTTCCTCAATCTCGGAGCGGAAGTCGAGATCGTCGCCCATCTCAAAGAGCGGCTCCAGAACGTACGGCGGGCAGGTGTATACGATATCTCCGCCGGCGATCTTCTGCATATCCCAATATCTCGGCTTTCCAGCAACCACTGGACCCGGACGCATCGAGCAGGCCAGTAGTTTGCTGGCGTAACCGCCTTCGGTCAGGAGGCGATAAGCGCGGCGGAAAACTGCAATTCCGTACCAGTGCTTGTCCTGCCAGGAGAGTTCAATGTTCTTGCGGGCGGCCTGTACATCTAGCACTGGATGTTCCGTCAGCCTGCCAATCATCATGGTGATCACGGCGCGCCAGTTACCCATATTCACTTTGTTCTTTTCCGCAATCTTGATACCGGCCATGGCGGCATTGGCCGAGGCCATAATTTGCGGTAGGGTAAAGCAGGTGGTGGTGTTGGTGCTAATGCCCTTGGAGGTCAGGATCTTGAGCACTTCGATACCTTGTGTACTGGCCGGCACCTTGATCATTAGGTTGGGGCTAATGGCACGCAACTCATCGGCATCTTGAACCATCTGGTCAACCTCGGTGAAGAGGCGGGGGTCCAGTTGGCCGGAAATCCAGCCGTAGCGGCCATGCGAGGCTTGATAAATGGGCATAAACATCTCCGCACCGCGCTTGACGATTTCCTTGTACATCAGCCAGGCCAGCTTCTTCTGATCGAGGCCGGGGTTGGCTTGGCTTTGCTTACTGGCCCAGTCGCCCCAGTATTTGGGATCGCTCTGAACCGCACCCCACGAGAGCGGCGGGTTGGTAGTGCAGCCTCTGAAGATACTTTGCTCCGGATGTTCGGCATCATAGAGGCGTAACAATTGTTCTTTCAAAGTGCCTTTGCGGGATGGTTCGGCCGCGTTAACCAACTTCTGAACCCACTGGTCGAAGATCAAAGGTGAGGAATCCCACCAGATCTCCATATCGGGGTTGGTATTAATCAAGCGTTCTACAGCACTTTCTTTCATAATATTTTCTCCTTTTCTATAAAGCAACACTTACTGGTTGCCAACTGCCTATGTATGTACTTACTCATTCTCCATTTGGAGCTTGCATAAAGAATTGAATCTATAAGAAAGACAATAAGGCCTGAAGAATTTGGAATTCAATTCATGATAGTGATCAGCAAATTACCTTTGGATCAACAGCTGATCACTATCATGTGACAACAGAATTTCATCCGATGGATTTTATTCTGGCGGGATCTCCTTGAAGGCATAATCAATATTGATGCCATGAGATTTCTGCGAGCGCTTGGTCCAGGCATACCACAGGATACAGAACAGTATGATCCCAAATGTAAGGATTTGTGCCCACAGGTGAGTTGGGAAATTAGAGAAGTCCCAAGTCCCGATCACACCCAGTGCCGGTTCCAATACGAAGGACAAAACCATGCTCATTCCGAGACCGCCTCCGAGCATACCGAGAGCGGTCGGCCAAGGCATCTTCTCGCCGCGGAACCAACCCGGCAACTGTTCACGCAACGGCCATAAGAAGGCGAATACACCTACAATGGCAGCGGTCCGGACTAGTGCGATCAGGAAGACCGAGCCAGCGAAGGCGTGAGGTGCGAGCACCCAAGCTGACCAGATCCAAGCCGCAACTCCAGCCACTCCGAACAGCATTCCCACGAATGGATTGACCGTGTATTTCGCACCCGGCGAGGCCGCATATACTTCCTTGGCTTTGTACGGGAAGAAAATGCCCGCCAGCGCGCTGCCCGTAAAACCGAGGCCGCCGCCGAAGGTCACGCCCAATGTCAGGGCAAGCCAGCCTGGCACCAGATTGTAACAAAGGATGGCAGGGATGCTTGCCAAGAAGAAGGCGAGATGGGCGTTGACCGGAGTATGCCGACTTTCGCTTACGCGGCTGAACCACTCAGGCATGGCGCGGTCAAGAGAAGCCGCCACCATGATACGGGTTGTACCAATCATGATGTTGTTGGCAATCTGGAAACTATTGAAAATATAACCGACAGCGATGAGCAGCACAATGATCGGGCTACCAGTGAGTGCCACGGCAAGAATCGGCGGCCATAGGTTGAAGCCCGCAATGTTGGCCTGGCTAAGGCCGGACCAATAACCGGCGCCAGCAACATATAGGAACTGCGTGCCGAGGGCCTTCTGAAACACGAAGCCCAAGAGGGCCAGTAACACGCCAGTGATCACCAAGCCACCCACATAGATAAAGGCCTGCGTGTTGAAAGATTTGGCATCTTTGATCTCGCCATTCTGCTCGGCAGAATACGTAGCCCATTGCAATGAGGTCCATGCAATCGGCGCTACGAGCAGAGTCGCGAGCAGGCTAAAGGGCGGATTGAGGTTGAGACCTGCCTTTTGAGCGGCAGCCATTGCGTCTTGATAGTATGTCGCACTACCGCCGACCGCTGCCGAAAAAGCATTAAGCTTGGCAGGAACAGTGGACGGATCCGCCACTAATAAAACTACTAACGTGGTGAAAACCGCAATAGCAGTGAATAACACCATCCAGCGTTGAAGCGACACATAGTTCTTAAAGCCAGACGTCAGAAGCAAAAACGCGCCCGCGGCATTAATGATGCTGACAATCACGATTGCATACGGTGTGGTAAACCAGATACCAATACTTGCCAGCGTCGGATTTCCAAGGGTGGCGCCTAGGCCAAGAAAGAGCGGAGCAAAGCCCAGATAGGATAGGAGCCAACCAGCTAGGGCAATCCATACAAGCTGCCAAATGACGATCCCCGACATCGTGATAGCGAACGCCGTCCCGCCGCCCCACACGCGGCTCTGGAAAACATAATCTCCACCGGAGCGCGGCAGGGCTGATGAGAGGAAGACATAAACGAGAGCAATGGGCAATTCGAATAGCATAGCAAGAATAATGCCCCAGACCAGGTGGCCGCCCGGGAGCGAGCCCGGTGCCCACAAATAAGTCCAGGGAAAAATCACGCCCATGGCTAAGATATTGTAAAACATAGCCGACCAGGGGGACATTACGCGTACCAACCCCGAGGCCTTACGGGTAAAAACTTCAGGTTTTGCTACAGACTCAGTTGTGCTCACTCTTACTCCTTATAGTTTGTTTATGCAACTGAACCATGCCTGACCTGAACGCGGAATTCGCGAAACAGGCCCGCGGTGAGCATGGACAATAATCAACGACCTGCCGCGAGCGGCCAAGATTTGTTACATCAACTATGAACTTATAACTAACACCTCCATCCAAATCAATTTTCACCTACGTCCTTGCGCCAGACAAAACAATTATTTCAAGGTCTCTTGCTTTTCTGGTGGCTTAATCCAATCTCAATCCAATAACACTCTCGAAGGAATTCCAACACTATCCGCTAGTCATCTGAAAACCTTCGATTACTCCATCTGCAAAGGTCACCAGACAGCCGCGCAGAATCCCTTCTCCATACTCACTGCCGGGGTTGATGCATGTTGTCCGGCCAATCTTGACCACTCCTTGCGCCTCATGAATGTGTCCATGCAGGCCCAACATGGGTTGATGTTTCTCGATGGCATTGCGCACTGCCTGACTGCCGGCCCCGGCGAAGACGATCTGTCCACCGCTCATGACTGGGGATGGCGGATCGGTGTTCCAATCCAATTTAGGACAAGAGTCCAAAGTCGAATCGATCGGCGGTACATGAAAATTGAAAATGCAATGTTGAAAGTCTTTTACTTGGGCACACATGCCTTCGATGATTTCTCCGAGCTTCTCATCGGGGATCTCGCGCGGCGTATGCCACGGAGTGAGGTTGCTGAAGCCTACACTCGCCATGACGTGGTCATCATCGATTTGCACAACCTTTGCTTCACAGGCCATAAAAGACTCTCTCCCTTCCCCCTTGATCGCTTCCAGCACCTCCGGATCATCATCGTTGCCGCCGGTTACAAAACAACGAATGCCGGTACCTTTGAGCCGTGTCTCCGCAAGATCCACCCAGGCCGCGAGCCGTTCACGCGCCAGCTTGTGGAACAGTTTATTGACTTCTTCCGGATGGCCGGCCAGGCTTTTATACTCATCATCTTCCATGATCTGGCTGTAAAAGCCGAGCAATCCAATCGTGTCTTGCAACTGTTTCAATTCCGCTTCTGTTGTTATCTTGTGGACGGTACCCTGCAGGGTAGCGCGGTAGTTGCCGTTGCCTTCTTTGATAATGGGGATCATCAACTTGCCTGAGATATCGCCGCCCATAACGATAATATTCACCTCATAAAATTTGCCAGCGTTGATGAACTTCCGATAGGTTCGTTCTGAACCATGAATATCCGTGGCAAAAAACAGGCGTGTCAACTTCTTACTTTTCTTCTTGCCGAAAAACGACATCGTGCACCTCCGATTGAAATTGAAATAGCGTTATGATGCTTTCTAACGTTCCAATGCCACGGTGAGGGAATACATGTCGCCGCGGTTATAGCAGTAAGTGAACTCCACAGGTGTGCCATCATCGGCATAAACCGTACGCTCTTTGAAGAGAACTGGCATACCCTCCTTGATTTTCAAAAAATGAGCAATTTCTTTCGAAGCTTCGCGCGCTTCCAGCCTTTGGACAGCGCGTTTGACCTTGTAACCACACTTCTCAAACAAAGTCCACAAATGTTGAGCTTCCAGATTTTCATTGAGAATGCTCGCGAACAATTCATGTGGTACATGGGCATCATGCACAGTTATCGGTATATCCTCCACACAGCGCAACGTCTTCACGCGGATTATGCGGCTTCCCATGGGAATGTCCAAAGCTTGAGCCACTTTTGGGGTCGCCAAGGCTATTTCCAGATTCAATAAGGTTACCTGCACTCTAATGCCTTCATTTTCAGCTTTATCAAAGAAGCTGGTCAACCGGGTGTGATCGCGTTGCAAGTGCGGATAAGCGACAAACGTTCCAACACCATGCCGACGGTAAAGCAAGCCTTCATCAACGAGGTCCTCGATGCTCTCGCGGATCGTCATGCGGCTGACATTATATTTGGATGCTAATTCATTCTCAGAGGGAAGTTGCTCGCCGCGCTTTAGAAGGCCTCCAGTGATTTCTGCACGCAACGATTCTCGAATCTGAACGTAAACCGGTACGCCCTCAGTTCTGATAAACTCAGCCATTATGCCTCCGGTTTACCCTGTATCTAGACATATAGATGTCTATATTCTAAAACAAACATTTACAGATGTCAAGAAGAATTTCAAAACCCCTCAGAATACAGCGTTCTTCCTCATCCCATGGAGCGTTATCGTGATTGCCCAGCGGGTTAGTAATCTCTTACCATCCGTTTTAATAGCTTTATACAAACCCCAATTATCTTGCGCAAACGGATTAGTCTTTTACGTTGATCCTTCGAATCATTTTATAGTCTGCTGCTGGGACCTGCTCCATTTCATCCCACACTGCATGACATCTTCGACAACGGAATCTCACTATATCCACATGATAGATCCTGTAGTAGAGATCAATAAAATGTCCCCAATATTCCTCTCCGCCGTGTTCTATTTCCAGACACGTTTCCAGATCACGAGCGTGCCTGCGGCTAACTTCTTCCCTCGACAACGGCAAGAGACTGTTACATTTTTTGCATTTGGTTAAAGGGAATAACCGAATATAAACAAAGCCGCAGGCATACAAGATTGATATTGACACAACGGCAGTGGAACGCACAGAGGTTTCTATGTCTTGAAAGAGGAAAGCCCAAAATAATGCGGCAAATACAAAGATCGAGAGCCACTCTAACAGGAATATGGCAGGCTTTTTCTTATGTTCCTGCTCCAAGAGCCAATCTGAGACTGATTTGAATATCATGGTTCCTCCAACGCTCTTGCGCCAGTTATATGACGGACCAGTCTAACCATCATCCACATCTCCAGTATAGGCCGCTTAACTCCAAAAATCAACTGTAATATGTTCTGGCGTCTGCAGTTCATATATTTATTGGTTTATACCGTCCAATAGCACATCGATATATATGCAGAGCGCCGATGCTTTTCAGGTCGCACACTATTGCCGACTCACGTCAACCTGAGAAATAAAAGAACCTCACTCACCTTCTCTTTCAGCGCCCTTGTTCCAACAGGGCAATGGATTTCGAGAGATGAGTGAGGCTACTTTCAAGAGGAACTTACTAGGCCCGAATCCGCTCTCCCTTCGGATCCCAAAGTGGAGACGTGGACACAACCGCACCAATATGCTCGCCAAAGAATTCTATTTCAAGCTTGGTGCCGGGTTTGCTGTAATCAATTGGCAGGTACGCGTAAACAATGCTCTTCTTGACCGAATAGCCATAGCCTCCCGCCATAACCCATCCAATGATCTTGCCATCCGACGTTCGGATCGGTTCCTTGCCGATGGCAATCGTGCGATCGTCCGCAAGGGTGATGCAGACCAGCTTACGCGTCAAGCCTTTTGCCTTCGCTTTGACCAGCGCGTCTTTGCCGATGAAATCTATTTTATCCAGTTTGACCGCAAAGCCCAAGCCTGCCTCAAGAGGATTATAGTCCGGGCTGATCTCGCTGCTCCAATAACGATAGCCTTTCTCAAGCCTCAATGTGTCAATGGCCTTATATCCGCCGGCCACCATGCCCTCGGGTTGACCCGCTTCCCAGAGGATGTCCCACAACCGCAATCCATATTCCATCGGGCAGTAAAACTCCCAGCCCAGCTCGCCGACGTAAGTCACGCGTGAAGCGAGAAGCGGCACATCGCCAACGGTGATGTACTTCGCCGTCATGTACGGAAAGTTTGCGTTGGAAATATCATCGGTTGTAACCTTTTCAAGGATCTTGCGCGCTTTGGGTCCCCACAAGCCGATGCAAGCGTAAGACGATCCCACATCCTCAATGGTTACTGAGCCGTCCTCAGGCATATTGAGCGACAGCCATGAAGAATCGTGTTGACCAAAGGCTGTGCCCGTGATGATGAGGAAGCGTTGTTCGCCGAGGCGCGTGACGGTGAAATCACATTCGATGCCGCCGCGTTTATTCAAGCACTGAGTATAGATCACCGAACCAACCGGCTGATCAATATTATTGGCGCAGACATAATTCAAGAACTTCAAAGCGCCTGGGCCGCGCACTTCAAGTTTATTGAAGGAAGTTTCATCAAACAAACCGGCGTTCTCGCGTGTCATCAAATGTTCATAACCGATTGCGCGCGACCAATTCTGGTGCGACCAACCTTGAGGCTCATGACCGTGAGTTGCCTTCTCTTCATAAATCCTGAACCAGTTCGGGCGTTCCCAGCCAAACTTTTCACCGAAGGAACAGCCGAGGTCGCGCAGACGAAAATAAGTCGGAGAGAGCCGCTGGTTGCGACGCGACATGCGTTCCTCGCCGGGGAAATGAATATCATAATATTGAGTATATGTTTCGATGGTGCGCGCCACTGTGAAATCGAGGCTGTTGTAGTTGGGACCAAAGCGACGCACATCGAGCCGCCACACATCCCATTCAGGATGACCGTCAATGATCCACTCTGCCATCGTTTTGCCGATGCCACCTGCACCTGCCAATCCGTGCGCGCAGAACGCGCACGCCACCCAGAATCCTTTAACCGACGTGGGACCAAGCAAGAATTCGCCGTCGGGTGTGAAGCCTTCGGGACCGTTTAACAGTTTGATGACTTCAGCGTTCTCCACAGCCGGAACACGCCGGATGGAATTTTCCATCAATGGCGTAAATCGCTCCCAATCTGGCGGCAACAACTGATATTTAAAATCGTGCGGAATACCGTTCAAGCCAAAGGGTTCGGGCTGGCGTTCATATCCGCCCGTTACCAAACCGCCCACCTCTTCGCGCCAATAGACGAGCAAATCGGGATCGCGCAAGGTTGGGAAATTGTGTGTAACTCCATCAATGGGCTTTGTCAGAATATAGAGATGTGCCATTGGGACAACGGGCAAATCCAAGCCGACCATTTTTCCCACTTCGCGTCCCCACTGACCGGAGGCGTTCACCACAATCTCGGTCTTGATCGAGCCTTTGTTAGTAACCACTTCGCTGACGCGGCCATTCTTCACGATAATCTTTTCAACATCGGTGTCGGTAAATATTTTTGCCCCGCGATTCTTTGCGCCGATTGCGAGAGCATTGGTCAAGCCTGTTGGATCAATAATGCCATCATTGGCTGTGAATGCCGCGCCCACTACTCCATCCAACGAGATGAGCGGGAACTTTTCCTGTGCTTCTTTCGGCGAGATCAATTCCATATCCACGCCAAAGGAACGCGCCATTCCAACGAGGCGTTTGTTCTCTTCCATACGCTCGGCAGATGAAGCCAGACGAATTCCGCCTACTTCGCGCCAGGATGTGTCCTGCCCTGTCTCGGCTTTCAACTTGCGATACAAATCCGTGCTGTAATGCATCATGCGCGTGAGGTTTGCGTCCGTACGCATCTGGCCCACGAGGCCTGCCGAATGCCACGTGGAGCCCGAGGTCAATTCGTGGCGTTCGAGGACGACAACATCTTTCCAACCCATGAGGGTAAGATGATAGGCAATACTGCATCCGCCTACTCCGCCGCCAATGACGACCACTTGTGCCTGTGAAGGTAATTCAGCCATGTAATTCTCCTTGTTTGCAGGTTAGATCTTTGGACAACCCGCATTTATATAGAAAAATATAAAGGTATTACCTCACGGTAATACCTTTTGAAATCTAGACCTGCCAGATCGATTCTGGCTTTGCCATCTCCGCGACAATATCGAACGATGAAATGATCCCAAGCGGAAATGCCTCAGGATTTTTGTCATCGATCACTACCAGACGATGATAATGTTTTTTAATCATCTCGTCCGCCGCTGCGCGCAAACTGGCATTGACATCAATAGTAAGCGCCGGATGCATTACGTCGCGCACTGTAATCTTTTCGTCAACGCCGTCTTTCACGAAGTGTAAAAGATCCTTGCCGCTGACGACGCCTTGTGGAACGCCTTTGCCATCCACAACCAAGACCGAACGCCAACCGGCCTCGGTCATGGTTCGAGCCGCAGAGTGGATTGGCGTTTTTTCGCGGCAAACCAAAATAGCATCGGCCATCACGTCGGCAACTGTCACGCGCCGCGGCTTTTCTTCCTGTGCAATGCCAGCAACAAAGTCAGAAAGGGAAATTACGCCAACAGGTTTGCCTTTGTCAGTCACCAACAAACGACTGATATCCTTATCAATCAACTCGCGAACGGCATCCGTTAATGGCAAATTCGCTTCCACCGAGTCCACCGGCCGGGACATCAGATCCGCCGCCGTCAGTTTGCGCATCGTCGCCAGGCTTTTGTTATCCGCTGAAAGCCATTCGCCTGCCAAGAGATCAACATCAGAAATAATCCCAACGGGGCGGCCATCTCGATCGGCGACGATTAACGCATGGACATGGTGTTGATTCAATAAAACAGCTACCTGACCAAGAGTCGCGTTGGGGCGGCAGGTGAGCAAGCCAGGGTGCATCAAGTCACGGACAAGTTTAGTCATGTAATCCTCCTTTTATTAAACCTCTTCTACATCTTTGTACCACTTGACGCGGTCGCCTACGCGGGCCCGTATTCGCCACCCTAGCGACTTTGGTTCTTTTTCAATTCGCGCCATGGCTTCATTCACTTGCAATTCCACACGAGACTTTTGCTCGCTGGTAAGTTGGGAATATCCTTGAGCAAGGACTCGCACTTTCTCAAGGTTCATGGTAACAGTGCGCCAGAATCCCCAATCGTTACTCAATATTTCGGCAATGCGCTTGATGTTGATCACTTCCTTATCATTGTCCCCTAATGAGTGCTCAAGCAACAACATGATGGTGTCGATGACATCTTTCTCGTTGATCTGAACGATTTGCATTTTTTCGAGAAGCAGTTCAGCCAGTGGAATGGTAGGCGTATCCACCTCCAAACGTCCCTCCCAATAGATGGCATGACAGAAATCAAGTTTTTCATAGAAGACATCCAAGTGCAAACCAGAAGTAGGATTCTCGTGAATGGCGCGTTGGCCGCCAGAGACAATAAAGACCTCCTGATTCTCTTTATAACCAAGCCGGGTCATTAATTCCTGGATCTGTTTGGTCTGCCTGCTATAGGCTGCGAAATCAATGTCCGTGTATGCGCGACCCATTGCGGATTGGATAAAGCCGAATTTTGGACAGTGTATTTGAAATGCAAGTGCGCCGATCACTCGCAGGATGATGCCTGATTCAGCCGCGGTCTTCACGATCCGTTTCAATTCATTTTCAAACTTATCTCGTTCACTTTGATTTTGTTCGCCCATCCCAATTGCGTTGACAGTCATAGATGACTCCTAGAATTGAACTTTGATATGTAGCTAAGAAGAGAAGATGTTGTAACGTCTATTGCTACAAAACAAGCATTATAACCAATAAAACACAAACTTGCAATTTCTTTCATAATCTAATATAATCTCGCACTAAAGTATTCAACTTCATTCACTGGACTCCGAGGCTTAGTTGATGAGTAAAACACTCATTCCAGCACAGAGGCGAGAACGGATTCAGAAATATCTGGAGACTCATAAGATCGCCCGGACGGTTGATCTTTATAAGATGCTGGAAACTTCCGAAGCAACCATATGGCGGGACTTGGAATGGCTGGAACGGAAGGGAATTATCGAAAGAACTCACGGGGGAGCAATGCTCAGTCAGAGGATAACTCTGGAGCCAGAATATCAGCAAAGAGCACAAAAGCACCCAGAAGAAAAGCGATTGATCGGAGCATTGGCCGCCTCATTGATCGAGGACGGAGATATTGTCTTTATCAATAGCGGTACTACAACTACGCAGGTGATCCGCCAAATTCGGTGCGATGCCGACATCACCGTGTTCACCAACAATCTTCATGCTGCACTGGACATGGTAGAGCCGGGCTTTCATCATTATATGATCGGTGGGGAATTTCAGCCCCGTTCACTGTCCCTTGCTGGCCGTTTCGCAATCGAGAATTTAAAGCAAGTATATGCCAGCAAGACTATCATCGGAGTGGATGGAATTAGCTTGAAACACGGTTGCACGGTCCCATCCAGTGCGGAAGCGGAGATCGTCCGATTGATGATCGAGCACACGAAAGGCCAAGTGATTATTGCAACCGATCACAGCAAATGGGGTATGGTTTCCAATTTTCAAGTGGCAAGCCTGGATGAGATTGACAAACTTGTAACGGATGCAGCTTTTGACATGTCGGCAATTGAATCTCTTGCGGCTCATTCAGTAGATATTCTGATTGCTGATGGCAATCCCGTCCAAATCTGATTACTATTCACACAGTCATTGGAAATCATTGTCCAAGGAGTTGAGATGCCTTCCTTTATAAATAATCATCAAGAAAAACTGACCTGTCTGTTTTTTGCAACAGATTTGCGTGGATGGGTGCATAAGCAGGGAATCCCACAGGTTTTCTCAAACTGTGGGTGGTGAAATTCATTAATTATCGAAGACGAGCGGATTATTTGCATTCGACTAGGAGGCACACATGGAATGAGGCAAAGTTGAATGAGGTTATTTGGTTGTTCTATTCAAATCATATACCAAAGGAGAAAATGCAATGACTGCTCAAGCAAAATCTGCAAAGCCCGAAATCTTTACCCGCAAAGCATCAGGGTTGGTTCGGGTCATGTCTCCGTATTCAGCCTTTATCTATAATATCCTGACGATGGGGCTGATCTTTCCCTGGACGTATTTGTGGGCGCCGGGTGCACTTCCAGGCGGCAAACTGGTATGGGGAATTCTCATCGCGATGGTGATTGAGATTCCGATTGCCTTCGTATACGTCTGGCTTTCCACAGCACTACCCCGCTCGGGCGGCGACTATGTGTTCCAGAGCCGCGTGTTCGGCGGCGGGCTGGCCTTCACCATCGTGATGTCGGGCTTCGTCATCTGGATTCTACAATGGGTGGCCCTCTCGGGCTGGCTCGTGTCGTACCTCGGCTTCGCACCACTCTTCCTTGGACTGGGTGCGACGCTGAATATTTCCTCGCTTGCAAGTCTAGGGATCTGGTTCACCACCCCCACCGGTATCATCATTGTCAGCATCCTGGGAGCTGCCATCGCGTTGGTCCTGCTGGTCAGCGGCTTCAAACATTATGTTAGCTTCCAGCACGTGATGTTCTGGGGTACGCTTTTGTGCTTTGCCACCGTGTTTGTCGTGCTGTTTGTCACTCCGGCCTCGGAGTTTGTGGCGCGCCTGGATAAATTCGTACTGGCCGTCGGCGGGGGGCAAAGCTTCTATGAAACGGCCGTGGCCGCTGTTCAAAAAGCGGGCATCAACCTGCATCCGCCGTTCAGCATGCTGGCAACGCTACTGATTGCCCCGATTGCCTGGACTTCCTTGCAGTGGGCGACTTACTCTGCCGAGCAAAATGGCGAGATCAAGGACGCGCGCAGTTTCAAATCCCAGACCTTCGTCATGGTTGGCTCCCTGATCGCCACGGGCCTCTTGCTGGCCCTGCTGGCTGTCGGCATCGAACGCGTCGCCCCGCCAGAGTTCCTGACCGTAGCAGGAGCCGGCTACTGGAACGGGGTAGCCGCCTCGAATATTACGGTGGGCGGCTATGGCTTCAATCTCTGGCCGCCGCTGATCGCTATTGCCCTCACCGGCAGTCCGATCGTGGTGGTGATCATAGCACTCGGCTATCTGCTGAACGGCTTCCAGATCTTCTGCAACTGCTATATCGGCATGACCCGCATCATGGTGGCCATGTCGCTGGACCGCCTGCTGCCCGAGTGGTTCAGCAAAGTAGACGAGAGATTCCATACACCGGTGAACGCCCATATCGCGTATTTCATTGCCAGCATCCCAGTGATCGTGGGCTACAATCTCGTCACCCAGCCCTTCACCTGGACGGCCCTGACCCTCGGCGTGACCTTTGGCTGTGGCTACGTATTCATCTTCACCTGCCTGGCGGGCGCCCTGCTGCCCTATCGCGCTAAAGAGGTCTACGAGGCTTCGCCAGGTGCCAAGTACCAGGTCAGCGGGTTTGTCGGCCTGCTCTTTACGCTCATCGGCGCCGTGGGATTCATCTGGATCTCGTGGATCATGGCGCCACAAGCCTTTGACGCTACATCGCCTGTGCTGAGCTGGCTCATCCGTCTGGCGGCGATCGTCGCCGTGGTCGCCTTCCTCTGGCCCATGCGCAACCAGCTCGCGGAGTGGATGAACGGCAAGCC
>Ga0209039_10001423_pt1 | contig 22217 bp, 20 predicted proteins | sample BogFormECP12_OM1_FD_188238 | JGI IMG/M metagenome (GOLD analysis project Ga0209039, IMG submission 188238) | Bog forest soil microbial communities from Calvert Island, British Columbia, Canada - ECP12_OM1 (SPAdes) (version 2) | ecosystem: Environmental > Aquatic > Freshwater > Wetlands > Bog ... | reverse complement strand
CCTCGAAAGCGATTCGAACGTAAAGACTTTGTTTGCAGAGAATTACGGAATTAGATGCCCTCGGCAGAACCACTTTCGCAGTAAACTACCGCTAGAGGGCTCGGCCTCCGGAGTTTCTCTGTTTCGAGGCCACCTGTGGGTTCACTTGCGTTACGGCCCGGTGACTCGCTCACCATCCCGAAGATGGCTTTGTCAGTCGGCTTCATCCGCTTCGTTTCCTCCACGGATACGACCCAAGCTAAAGGGCTTCTGACTTCTACCCCTGTGGGACTGACTCCCACTGAACATGTCAGCCTTTCCTGGACGCACTAGGTTGACTGAATTCCTGACGGAAGCTCGCAAGATGGCGAAGGGAATCAAAGGCAACATCCTCACGCTACGCGTCAACCGGGAAATCGCCTAAGCCCCAGATTCACGCGAAGGCGGGCTCGTCTCATAACGCGAATCACTCACCAAAGAGTACGTCATCATTGAGAGCGATCCCATCTCTCACCAAGAACGGTTCGAGGTCCGCAGGCCCAGGATTTTACCCGCGCCCGTGTAGGAGCGAGCCGCACTCGCCAATTGCCCTTCCTGCCTCCATTATGGTAACTATGGTTGCCGGCCCGGTCCTGCATACTGAGGTTTCGTGATAGATAGCCCCACGGCACCCATTATGAGCAAATTGAGGCTGGGTGCGTTACCCCCCGGCTCCTCTAAGCCGCAGTGGAGGGGGCCGCCCCACCGAGCGGAGGTCGCAGCAGAGGAGGAGGGAGAAATCGACAAAATGGCGACTTGCCTGCAAACCATTAAAGCTGTAAGCTGATGATTCTAAATCGCAAATCAAAGGAGCAAGTGCTAATCGCCATTGTGTCGTCCGTATAATGATGATACACTTTCGCTTTTTATTCGCCTAAGATCATGGGAAGACCATACGATTCCGAAATCGCGAGGCTGTCGAGTACTTACGATTGGTGCCGACGAGTCGATGTATCAGAGCTCGCATGTTTCCTGCGATCCGCAAGTCAGATACCGATGACATTTGTAGGTTCAGGCGGGTCGTTTGCAGTGGCCGCATTTGCGGCAGGCCTTCATGAACTTTACGCTGAATGCGTTGCCCGACCAGCAACGCCATTGGATGTTGCATCTAGTCCAGCAGCTCGAAATTCGGGAGTTTTGTTCATAACGGCGGGCGGCAAACACCCCGATATCCTGGGTTCATTTAAGTCGGTTGCGAGAATGGAGCCGAGACGGCTTGCTGTATTGTGCGGGAGCCGGGTCAGTCCATTAGCGGAGGTAGTAGGTAAAATCTCCGGCGCTCTGTATTTGCCATTTCGCTTTCCCGCAGGCAAAGACGGATATCTAGCGACAAATAGTGTGCTGGCTTTCGTAGTACTTTTGTTGAGAGCGTTTTGGGCCGCTTATTCCTTGCCCCTGACATTGCCCACATTCAAAGCACTCGATCCGCGGGACATGGACACGTTGATCGAGGCTGGACAAGAGCGCACCGCTAACCTCTGGGCGTACCCAAATCTTCTTGTGCTTTATGGACCATCTGGTATGGTGGCAGCCCTCGACATTGAATCTCGTTTTCATGAAGCGGGTCTAGCGGCGGTCCAGTTGGCCGACTTTCGGAATTTTGCGCATGGGCGTCACTTCTGGCTTGCAAGGATGAAGCAATCAACAGCGGTGTTGGCGTTGGTGGCTCCTGACGATGTAGATCTCGCCATTCGCACCTTGGCCTTACTGCCGGACGATATTGTGCGGGCTCAAGTCACCGTTAACTCACCAATACCACTCGCTTCAATAGAACTTCTATTGCTTTCTATACACTTGGCAGGTTGGGCAGGTCACGCTAAGGGGATAGACCCAGGCCGACCCACCGTCCCAGAATTCGGACGCCGAATTTATCACCTGAATGCTTGGATTAGGACCAGGAGGAAAGAGCAGGATTGCGATGTAGCAATTTGGAGGAAGTCCAAGTGCTCCCGCGCGGTCCTGCGCTCAACAGCTGAATGCAAAGAATGGGTGAGCGCGCACTCGGACTTTGTTAATGATTTGACGTCAGCTAGATTTACAGCCGTTGTTCTCGACTACGATGACACGGTTTGCGCTCCCATGGAAAGATACACACGCCCGGGCCCGGCAATGGCTCGAGAGCTGAACCGCCTTCTGGCAGCTGGCTTGTGGCTGGGAATCGCGACAGGTCGGGGCAAGTCGGTCCGAAAGGCGCTTCGCAGCATTATCAAACCTGTATTCCGGAAGCGAGTTGTCGTCGGATATTACAACGGGGCCCAGGTGTCGGACCTTTCGGACACTTCAAAGCCTGCGGTATCTGAGCGCCCGATAGACGGCGCGTTGGGGACATTCATAAATATGGTAGCTGCTGAGAGGCGACTCACTGCTCTGGTGAAGATAGAGTCAAATGCCGCCCAAGTGAAGATCGAGCCCGCTGGTGCGGCAGAATTGTCAGCCGTGACGAGATGGATTCAGCACCTCGTCGCAAAGGCCCAGTTGCCATTGAGGGTAGTTTCGTCAAGTGCTTCAGTTGACGTCATTCTACAGCAGACATCGAAAAACGCGGTGCTTGCGGCGATACGTCAGGCGTGCGGCCCATCGACAGAGGTCCTGTGCATTGGCGATTCCGGACAGTGGCCCGGTAACGATTTTGACCTTTTAGCCAATCCTCACTCACTGAGCTCAGATGCGACTTCGCCGGATCCCTCCACGTGTTGGAATTTGGCTCCTGTCGGGATTCGCAATGCAGATGCGACTCTTGGTTACCTGAAGGCACTGGAATTGCGCGATGGAAAAGCTCGTTATCGTCCGATCGCATCGGTGAAGGCATGAATCAGACTCTCGCAAGGCGAGTATTCGATGACATCATGGATTGGGATGAGTCTCGCCGACTGCGAGAATTCGAATGGCTTGAACTGATGGCTCGGTTCAAGTACGACGGCTATCGGGATTTCGTAGCCGGCCTGCGCTTCGTTGAGTCTTTGGCAGATTGGCTGCAACAGTTTCCTCGGGATAAGCGGGAAACGGCTTATGAGTTCATTAAGACCAAACTGATCTATTTTGGGCCAGGGGAAATCACCCATCTGGTGGAGCTTTGTTATCATCAGCAGATCAAACCGCGATTACTGCAGCACGTGGCGAACATTCGGGGTATCAAGCCGTATATGATTTGGTCGGATCGCGCTTCTGCAAAACTTTATTCGAGAATATTACGGCAATCCCTGTTCTTCGGTCTGAGCGACGGAGCGCGGATCGATACATTCAGAAGAACCAATACACCGCTCATTCAAAATGATCAGGTTCTGCTTGCAACCGAGATCAGCGATGAAAAATGGGCAGACATTTTGGACAGTCTTCGCAAATCTCTGGAGGACAAGACAGCCCGCTTCCAGTTCGCTTTTCTGCTCGATGACTTGGCTGCGACTGGAACAACGCTCCTTCGATTCCACAAGGGGGCTTGGAAGGGGCGGCTGGTTCGATTTTTGAAATCTCTGCCACAAAACCTGGATGACTACTTTGACCCGGAGTTTGTTGTCCACGTACACCACTATGTCGCAGCTGCGAGTGCCATGCAGAGAGTCAAAGAAAAAGATAATGATATACGAAAAAGCTGGGGGGCCAAATGGTTCGCACGAATCTATTTCAGCGCCGGGGCAGTTTTGCCCGAGCACGTGAAGATCACTAAAGAGAGCGCCGGTGCCTTCGATGAGCTAATCAACTCATATTACAATGAACAGATCGAGACAGATAGTACGCGGGTTGGCGGCACAAAGGATATTAAGTATGGTTACGGCTATTGTGGCTTACCGTTGGTATTGGAGCATAATACGCCAAACGATTCCTTGCCGATAATTTGGGCGGAGACGTCGGATGAGAACGGGCAGCACGCAATGCGACCCCTATTCAGAAGGCGCCAGAGGCATTCGACATGATGGAGAACCCCTTCGAACGGAGAGCGACTGAGTATCTCCGAGACGAAGAAGCATTCTTATCTGTGATCGCGCCGGAGCCAGTGCGCGTCCATATCGCTAGCGCCCGTGAAAAATTGTACGACCGGTTGGTCATTCTTAGCGGGACGCCGGGTAGTGGGAAATCAACTATTGCCCGGCTGTTCGAATTCCCTGCGCTGCTAGCAGTGTTACGTCAAAACAGGGTACATGCGGCGCTGGCCAATGTCTTGGAGGATTGCGGGGCGCTGCGAGACCGGGTGCCAACCCTTATAGCTTGCAGACTCCCTCTGGAAACAGACTACCGGGACATCTGGGAATTTCCCTATGCTGAGGAAGTGCGTCACAACCTTCTTAGTGCCCTCATACAGGCGAGAGCAGTGCTAGTTTGGACGAGACAGTTAAGAAGAGCGGAAGTGGGACAGACCGAATTTGAGGCGATCCCAGGGCAATCAGGACAGGCCGCATTCGAGGCGGTTGGTGGTGAGAGCCTCGCACACCTAGAAGAGCGTGCTCAGGCGGTTGAGGGCGAGATTTATTCGATCGTAGGGGCTCTGTTACCACCGCCTGCTGAGAAACTTCGCGAATTTGAAGCAAGCCATAGCTATCGTCCCTTCGAAGCGATTGGAGAATTCAGAATCAAGTTGCCCTGGCTGGCGCCGAATAGGGTTATTTCGCTTCAGCCAATGGTCGTTCTGGACGATGCGCATGTATTACACCCATTGCAATTTGCCGCGCTGCAGAGATGGCTAATCCGGCGTGAGTTGCGACTTGCGCGCTGGATTCTTAGCCGTCTTGACGTGGAGCGCACGGAAGATGTGTTGGCTATGACTCAGCGAAGTGACCGCGAGGCAGAACTGCCTGGGATAACGCGGGCGCGAGAAATCACTGTCATCAGCCTCCAAGGGAACGACCGGAACATGTTCAGGCGCATGGCTCGTGACATGGCTAATAGATATTTGCGATTGATGCCGCAGTTTCAAAATCGGAAACTCGATAACTTTCCCTTGTTGCTTAATGAGGTCCCAGAGCCCCTCAGCCCCTCAAAAACAAAGGATCTGTCAGCGAAGGTCGACTCAGCGCAAAAGCGGCTGGGCATAAGCCAAAAGCGCCGAGCCGAGCTAGCGGAACAAGTGCAGGCGTACAAGCCCGCGGGGCGTGCTCTACTGACCGATGAGCACCATGCGATGTTGCTAATACTGATGCATCGATACGCAAATCGTGTTCCACAGGAATCGCTTTTCGGTTCCGGCAATGATCCTGAGCCGAGCAAGCCCTTGGTCGCAGATAGTGGTGTTTACCAAGGGGCACGCATTCACCTTTTCCATCAGTACGACAAACCGTTTTACTTTGGAATGGATGATCTTTGCGACGCTTCGTCCGAAAATGCTGAGCAGTTCCTTCGTTTGGCAGCGAGACTGGTTGATGCCCTTCTTGCCAGGATGGTAAGGCCGCAAGCGGTGGTATCTCTCGGACCTGAAATCCAGCATGAGCTTCTCACCGAACGCGCTGATGACTTCATTAGGAGCTGGAATTTCCCGCATTTTGATCGAGTCTTAAAACTTGTCTCCTACATCGCCAAACAATGCCTCAAAGAGTCCCTGTCACCCAACGCATGGTTAAGTGGGGGAGCGAATGCTTATGGTGTTCCGCAAGCGGAGTATGAGGGTATGGTGCGGACAGACCCTGAACTGGCCAACACTCTGAAATTTGGACTGGCATACAATTCGATTTCTCTGGTCCAGGATTATCCCTGCAAGAACAAGATGTGGTGTCTAGTTCAACTTGGTGGGCTACCAATCTTGCATTTTGGTTTGACTCTCCGAAAAGGTGGCTTTGTTGAGGGCACCATAGCGGAGTTGCAGGCAGCGATCATGTCATGATAAGTAATGCGAGTGGAAAGTGGGAGAACTGCTTTGCGTGCCGCGGGAATGATGCCGAGGCGTTTTGGGGCGATTTCTTTGGCGAGAGCCATCGTTCAATATTGTTGATCGGCGGAGCGGGGTTCGATCCGCGAGCTTTGCAACTCCCGCGCAAGCTGGCGGCAGTCGCCCGGGAAAGACTCCAGGCGATGTTTCTGCGCGAACAGAGACCCGACCCACGCAAATCATTGCTTGATCGGGCTGATACAAATGTCGCGCAACTACTAGAAACTGTTCCAGGGGGAAGGATCATCGATGTGTCAATTTTCGCGTCTGACCTCGCCGTGATAGGCGGCCGCGAAGCCGCTCGCCTTGCTGGTGAAATCGATTATAGGGCATTGACGGACATCGTCGTGGATGCCAGCGCATTGTCGCGTGGCGTCGTTTTCCCGGTGATTCGTGTTCTCCTAGGAAAGGCACCTGCGACGTGCAACCTCCACTTGGTGGTGACGCACGAGCCGACCACTGATGAAGCCATTGTGACTGTGGGGTGTGAGCGAGCGACAACCATCCACGGATTCAAGGGAACGCTGGGCCAGCAGTCATTTGCGAATGCTGCGGTTCTGTGGCTTCCGCAGTTGGTGCCGGGACAAGTCTCTGTTCTGCGGCAGATTTACAACGCGATAGAGCCCAGCCCTCACGACGTATGCCCTATTCTGCCGTTTCCGGCAGTCGACCAGAGAGCCATAGACTCATTGCTGGTCGAATACCGCGTAGAGTTGGGTGCTTGGGAGGTTGACCCGCGCGACATGATCTATGCCCACGAAAGCGATCCCCTGGATCTTTATCGGACGATCCTGAAAATGGACTCGGGCCGAAAGCGTGTTTTTGAAGAGATCGGTGGCTCCCAAATCGTGCTGTCGCCAGTCGGAAGCAAAGTGTTATCATTCGGGGCGCTGATGGCAGCCATTGAGAGGGATTTTCCGGTCATGTATGTGGAGGCGATTGATTACAAGATTGACGAATGTCGGGTAGGGGCCGAGAGCGCCCGCGGCGAGCTCGTGCATCTTTGGCTACACGGGGAAGCTTATGCCGAAATTTGAAAGATCCAAGACGCGGCCCTCAGTTGTGGGGACAGGTTTGGTTGCTCTGGATATGGTTGTCCGACATGGGCATACGCCCGTCATCACGGCTGGCGGAACTTGTGCGAACGTTCTAGCCATTCTTAGTTATTTGGGCTGGCGTTCGGAATTAATTTCGCGCGTCGCAGCGGACCGTGCCGCGGAATATGTATTGCAGGATTTGTCGACATGGGGCGTCAGCACACGGTTTGCAAGTCTGAAACCAACCGGCGAGACGCCAGTGATCGTGGAGCGAATTCGTCGTGACACACAGGGACATCCGTTTCACACGTTTTCTGTCAGTTGCCCAGCGTGTGGTCGGCGGCTGCCGTCATATCAGCCGGTAACCTCGAGTGCAATGACTGCCTTGCTGGACCAGAACCCGAAGCTGGGGGAAGTTGCGTTTATTGACAGAGTTTCTCGCGGTGCCTTGGATCTTGCACAACACACCGTCGCGAATGGAGGAATTGTGGTCTTCGAGCCTTCGTCGATAAGAGACGAAAGGCTATTCAAAGAGATGATGCTTACTGCGCATGTCGTTAAATACGCTCAGGAAACTCTTGCCGAATATGGTGAACTGCCGTGGTCGGACCTGACGCGATTGGAAATCCAGACGCTCGGCCGAGGGGGAGTACGATTTCGTTCCAACCTAGGGGAATTGAACCGGGTTTGGCACCATGCGCAGTCCGTGCCTGTTAACGAGTTGGTGGATGCTTGTGGAGCGGGTGATTGGTTTACAGCCGTTTTTGTGGATCGCCTCTGCCGCACCGGTGTGAAGGGATTTGTATCGACATCAAGAACTGCCCTGTTCGACGCTATTGATTTGGCGCAGCGAATCGCTGCCTGGAATTGCGCGTATCCCGGCGCACGGGGGGGGATGTATTCAGCGGAGGGCAGAAGAGAGTTGCGATCTCTCGCACGAATTGAACGGCGCCTGATTGCGGTGCAATATGAGGTGGAAGCCGATGAGGCTGCGGCGCAGATTTGTGGATGCTCAACCGGTGCTCCTGCGGCAGAGGCGGCAATCCGTGCTACGTCGCGTCCGCCATTCTGAGGGCGATTTCGTGAAACAGTGCGACTCACGGCGATTAGGTCAGGAGTACCGTCCTGCCCGCAGAATTTTATCATGCCCGATATCCCACCCTCACCAGACCGCAGCGGGCCAGCGAACCGACTCTCTTACCTCGCCATGTGGCTAAAGTCTACAGCAATTAATCGGAACGAGCGCACGTGCCTTCATGTCCGTTTGGTTAAAGGGATTTTCCTGAATCGCGGCATCACTCCCGGGAGCTGAGTGATGACCTACTTCCTGCACTTCGGCGCTACCCGTTTGATCCTGCTGATGATTTTGCAGGCGGGCTTAGGTCTGCGGCTCCTATGGGATTGCTGGACAAACTGCGGACCTGCAGATCAACCCTAGATGATGCTGAGCGCCAGGACAGTCTGCCTCTGAGGGAACTGGAACGCCGGCAACACTGTGCTAGTCCAAAGCGCAGTGACTAGCCGGCGCTCCAGTTTGGGGTGGGAATTGAGGCAGGGGTTACGAGGCAGATCAACGTGGGAAAGAGAAAACCTCTCGATCAGCGAGCAGCGCTAGCGACGGCCGACGCCATGAGTTCGGTGGCCGCTCGCAGCTTCGGGGAATCTGACTCCGTCATGCGACCGACATCTCCATACTTGAAGGCGCCGCCGCTTGCCCATTCCACCACTTCGCCGATGGCTTGCTTCTTGGTCGTGGCGACGCGCCGTGCCGCCGTCAGGAATTCATTCCGAAGCTGGTTGAATCCTGAACCAGCGGCCGAACCGTTTCCGTTGTTCTGCGCAGGGGGCGAGGCGACCCCGTTGGCGGGTGGCTTGGCAGATCCATTCCCGCCATTCCGGTGAGTGTTGTCCTCAGCGGACGCAGGTTTCGTCGTGGGTTGTGGCGCGGGAGCGGTGGGGAGCGCATCGTAGGAAGGATCAGCCGCGGTGCCTTCGCCGACCGGGCTACCATTTACCGACGTCGGGTAGAACTCCGCCGCGACCTCCGGCGCTTGCTCCTGCTCGTCCTCGACGACCTCAAAGACTTTACCACCCGACCCGAGCAGCTTTCGAGTCTCGGCGAACAACCGGGCGTTCTCCGTCAGGTTGGCGATGAGTTTCTGCATGTCGTCGCCTTCAACCTCAAGACCGAGCGCCCAGATGGATGAAGTCTTTTTCCTTTTCTCCTTGCGGTCGAAGTACGTGGCCTCTTCCGGGCGAACCGTCAGCTTGGCGGTGATGCCGGCCAGGCGACCGCCCGTGAAGGTCTGGATCTCCTGCAAGGCGGAGTGAATCTGGCGAATGGATCGGTAAGAGCACGTGTGGATACGGCAGACACTCCCGAGGCGCGGGAAGTCCGCCAACACGAAGCGCAGATCTCCACCCGGCTTGCACTGCCCGCTCGAAAGCTCCGGACAACCGGTGCCACACTGGGTCCAAGGCTGGCCGCCAGGCTTCTCAACCGTGCGCCGGGTGGCTGAGGTTCCGTCGCCCCAACACTTTCGCTCGGTGGCTGTCCACCAAGCGTAGGAACTGGGAAAGACGTTCTCCATGTCGTCGTCGATCAACATAACGTGGAGTTCCCGGCACTCCTCTCCGTAATGCTCGGTCAGTTCCGGATCGACTTCCCACCCAACCCGGTTGGCCGACTTCTTCTTGCGCAGGAAAACAAAGTGATCGAGCTTGGTGGGATGGTTGCAATCTCCATTGGGTGGCAGCCCGATGGATACTTTGGTGGAAACGGACAGCCGCTGGATGACGCGGCCGTCGTGATCGTGCGTGACACCAATGATCATAGGGATTCTCCTTTTCAAACAGGTTTTGGCCGGCACGCCGTGCCGGCAGGTGAGGAGCGAAGGCAGGGCGATGCCAAGTCAGGACATTTCCACGCAGCCCGGTATGCGAATGAAGCTCTGGTTTGGAGCCTAACCAACACACGGCCGGTTTTGTGGGCTCTACGCTGAATGACCAGAAGAAAGGTGAGGATTTTTGAGGGGCGGAGGCAGGTCGTGCGGCGGATGCTGAGCGGCAGAGATGAGTGTCAGGCCATTCGGTTCACGTGCTCAGCCAGCACATTGATTAGCCGTGCGGCAACATCAATGAGCTTGCGCCTGGGGTCGAGGTAGCGTAGTTCTTCCGGGAGCCAGGCCTTTGACCGCGCGGATCGACCCAGCCATGCCAAGTATCCAACCATGCCTTCGGGAAAGAACCAGGCAAGGGTGAACGACGCGTGACAGTCGAACCCCAACTGATTCGACCACTCATAGCCGAGCGCCTCAAGGAACTCGCTAGAGGCTTCCAAGTGGTTCCAGAACTTAATCGCCCCGATGTCTTCGAGTCGACCGCGTGAGTAGTCAACTCTTTCCAGTAGCAGGGCCAACTCTTCCAGGCTCACCTCCAGACGAACAGGGCGGCCAGTCTCCAAGTCTCGGATGGCATCACGCCACTGACTACTGGGTTGTCGTTCCAGGCGCGCAAGCGCGTGCTTCACCGCCAGGTCGATGGGCGGAGCGATGGTCAGGCTGTGCTGGCCGGGCAGATCCAGACAAGGCAACAGTTCAAACAATTTCATATTCACCTCCTGTAGGGTATGGGTATCAACTCGCTTACAGTCAGAAGGACATTCATGGTGGTTCGGAGTCATGACCGCGGGCATATGCAAGGCCAGTGCTTGGCCCCCTATCCGCTCCTTCGACGACAAAGCCGCCGAGTTGTTGTGCGAAGTCCTCAATCGGCGCTATGAACGCAAAAGCGTCAACCCACGGCCAATAGGCCTCTCAAGGAATGGAACGAGGTCTTTCCCAATGCGGCCTGCACCACGCTGTTGGCTCGCTTGCTCCATCATGCCGATGCGACGGTGATCGAAGGCAACGGCTATCGGGTCTCGCGTCGAAAATTTCTCTTGACTAAGCTGTACCGTTGTATTAATACACCAATCATGAACCTGCTCCTGAAGGTCAATCCGTCCTCGGGCTTGCCCTTATACCTCCAGATCGAGACCCAGATCAAGCACCGTGTTGCGGCCGGCACGCTCAAACCGGACGATGCGCTGCCCTCGGTGCGCAAACTGGCCGCGGAACTGGCCATTAATCCCAATACCGTGGCGCGTGCCTATCAGGAGTTGGAGCGCGATGGCATCATTCGGACCGTCCAGGGTGGCGGAACGTTCGTCGCCGACGGCGTGCCCCAGTTGTTAAAGTCAGAACGCCTGCGACGCCTAGGACCGTTGGCGGCGCAACTCGCAGTGGAAGCGCATCACCTGCGAGTATCCGAGAAGGAAATTGTGGAAATGGTGCAAGAGGAATTTAAGAAGCTGGGAGGCACGGCATGACTGCTACAACTACAGATACAGCCATACATACCGAAGGCCTGACCAAGATCTACGGTGAACTGCGGGCCCTGGATGGAATGACGTTGCACGTCGCTGGTGGATCGGTTTACGGGTTCTTGGGACGCAACGGCGCAGGCAAGACAACCACTATACGCTTGCTGCTCGGTCTGGCTCGCCCCACCGCTGGATCCGCACACGTGCTGGGGCGGGAGATTGGCACGCAGCAACTCGAGATTCTCGAGCGAACCGCCTTTGTGCCCGAGCGTAAGGTGCTTTACGACCACCTGACGCCGCACGAGCTGGTCCATTTCACGTCGGGGTTCTATCCCCGCTGGTCGCACGAGGCCGTGGAGAAATACGCGCGGATCCTGGACATTCCTATGAAGCAGAAATTCGGCAAGCTCTCCCACGGCAACCGCACCAAGGTCTGCATCCTGCTGGCGCTCGGGCAGAACGCCGATCTGTTGATTCTCGACGAGCCCACCATCGGCCTCGACCCCGTGATAACTGACAACATGCTGCGAGTATTGCTGGAAGAGCAAGCCAGCCAGGGCCGCACCGTCTTCTTCTCGTCCCACCAACTCGCCGAGGTCGAGCAAATCGCCGATTGGATTGGCATCTTGGATCAAGGCAAGTTGTTGTTAGAGGCGCGACTGGAGGATATCCGGAGCGAATACCGTGTAGTCGTCGCTGGGGGCAACGGACTGCCGGCCGCAACCTCGGCGCAGGTGCTTTCTGTGAGCCGGTCCGGCGCGTTCACGCGCTACGTCGTAAGCAGTGGCGCGGAGGCTTTCGCAGCGGGATTGCGCGAGCATGGCGCAGCCAGCGTCGAAGTCTTCCCGCTCAACCTTCGAGAACTTTTCCTGGAAATCGTCCGCAAGGAGGAATTATGTACTACTGGAGAATCTGGCGAGAAAACCGAGTACGCTTCTTCGCGCTCCTAATTGTCGGCTTGGTCACCTGTTGGCCGGTATCGGTGATAGTGAGCGCGGACGTAGTCGCAGCAGGCTATGAGGTTGGACAAGTGCCGCCAGCCGAACTAGCGTCGCGGTTCTGGGGACATGGCATGGAAGTCCTGGGGATTGCCGCAGGAATTGCTGTTTACATTGTCGGCTTGCTGGCCGGTTCCGGCGGCATCGGTGAAGAGGTGGAGCGCGGTTCGGCTGCCTTTTTGCTGACCCGGCCGCGCTCACGTGGCTATTTCGTCTGGTCGTTTTGGCTGACCGGCAGCTTGCAGGTGATCGCTTTTACCCTGACGGCGATGCTCTCCAGTTATGCCGTGCTGTTCTACGACATCGGCCGCCCCGGCCCATGGAATTTCCTGCTGCTCGCTCCGGTCCTAACGATCACTGGGCTGCTGGGAATCGGTCTCGTCTACCTATTTACCACGGCGAGCAGAACGACCAAAAACGGCGTTGGTGGCGGCGTGGCGTTCACTGTGCTCTATCTCGCTTTGGGATTTGTGACGTATGTGCTGCACCACAAATATAGGATCGGTTTTCGCCTGCCCACACCGCTAGCTTTGTATGACCTGAATTGGAATGCCGCACTCGCCGGCACAATGCTCGGATGGCTGGCGGTGTCCGTGGCTCTGGTTGGAGTTTCTCACTGTATTGTAGCGCGCTTGGAGGTGTAACAATGCGAAGACTAAACCTGTGTAGGCTTTTCGCGCCGCTCCTTCTCACGACGGCGGCGTTCTCTCACGCGCAGGTTGTACAGCCGGCACGAACGTTCGAGGTCGCATCTATCAAACCGTCTCCGCCGCTCGATATGGCCAAAGTGGGGTAGCGAGTTATCCGTCAGCCGACGGATTACTCCGCGGCGCCTAATGTGACGAACTCAACAACCGTTATGATTTACATGGAAGAAAAGCCGCGGAGTAGTGCTGGAGGGCGCACAACTCCGCGCCACAATTGGTGAAATTGGAGGTTCCCATGAAGACGCGAACTATTCTTACTCTCGCTCTCGTCCTTATGCTTCCCGCCGACGCGGCATTGGCGCAAACGCCATCGATCAACACGGGTTTCGAAGTGGCTACCGTAAAACCCTCGCCTCCCCTTGACCGGGCGAAGGTGGCGCAGGAAATTCAGGCCGGAAAGATGCCGCGATTCGGCCCGCACGTTACCCTTTCGCAAGCCGAGTACAACTTCATGTTGCTGCGAGACCTGATTGCCATTGCTTACAACGTGAAGGCGTATCAGATAACCGGCCCGCCATTTCTTGCCACGGAGCGGTTCGACATTGTGGCCAAAATGCCGGACGGAGCTTCCAAAGACGACGCCCCGAAATTCCTGCAGGCGCTGCTGGCGGAAAGGTTCAAGCTGGCCGTGCATCGCGACACGCAGGAGCGCCCGGTGCTGGCGCTGGTGGTGGGCAAGGACGGGCCCAAGCTGAAGGAATCGCCTGCTCCCCCCGCGCCAATTGACGAGAACGCTCCCCTAAAACCCGGCGAGGTGAAGATGGACAGTCCTGAGGGCCCGGCGCGTATAACGAGATATCCCGACAACTCCATGACCATCAACATGGGCACCAAGGGCATTATGAAGACGAGACTCGATACGGAAACCCGGTCGATGATTATGGAATCCAGTAATGTGACCATGCCAGGGTTGGCCGAACAGTTGACGGGCATGCTTCAGATGGGTGGAGGAGGCGGCAAGCAAGTGGTGGATCAGACCGGCCTCAAGGGAAGCTACGAGGTGACCATGGAGTTTGCCATGGCTGATTTGATGGCGATGGCGCGCTCGCAAGGCATGATGCCGATGGGACCAAGTGGCGGGGGCGGCGGCGGTGCGAACGCCTCGCCAGCATCGGAGGCATCCGATCCGGGTGGCATGGGGTCGACCGTTTATGCCTCGGTGAAAAAACTCGGCCTCAAGCTGGAACCGCGCAAGGCGCCCGTGGAGCAACTCGTCATCGACCACGTGGAGAAGACTCCCACGGAGAATTAGGGCTTGAATGCATCGAATCATCCAAGTGATGATCGCCCTCGCGGCGCTCACATTCTCTGGAATGGCCGCGGCTTCGGAGTACCACGGACAAGTCACTTTCGGTGGCCTCCCGGCTCCCGGAGTGACGGTGACAGCGACGCAGGGCGGCAAACAGTTTGTCACCAGCAGCGACCAGCAAGGTCTCTTCTCGTTTCCTGATTTGACCGATGGAAAATGGACGATCGAAGTCGAGATGACAGGCTTCGCGCCGCTTAAGCAGGATGTGGTGGTCGGCGCGAACGCGCCGGCGGCCAAATGGGAATTAAAGTTGTTACCGCTGGACCAAATCAAGGCTGAGACTGCCGCGGCACGCCCTGGCGCCCCCCCACCTTCTGAGGCAAACGTAGCGCCGGGCTTTAGCCCGGCACACCCCAATGCCACGAAATCGGAAACCTCCGCGGGCAACGCCAGTGCCGGGCTAAAGCCCGGCGCCGCGAAAGCGGAGACGCCTGAAGACGACCTCAACGAACGCGCTAATGACGGCTTCCTGATCAACGGCAGCCAGCTCAACGGCGCCGCTTCTCCGTTCGCGCAAGCCTTCGCCTTCGGGAATAATCGCAATGGCGGGAGAGGGTTGTATAACGGCGGCCTCGGCCTCATCTTCGACAATTCCGCCTTGGATGCCCGCCCATTTTCCTTGAGCGGGCAGAACACGCCCAAGCCGGCTTACAACCGCATCACGGGTGTGGCGACGTTGGGCGGCCCGCTGAGAATTCCGCACATCCTCCCGCACGGTCCGAACTTTTTTGTCGCCTACCAGTGGACGCGATATGTAAATGCCACCACCGATTCGGCCCTCGTGCCGGATTCCGCGGAGCGCGGCGGAGATTTCTCCCAGGCGTTGAACGCACTGGGTCAGCCGGTGAAAATCTTCAATCCGTCAACGGGACTGCCTTTCTCCGGCAACCTGATTCCATCAACGCAGATCAGCTCTCCGGCGCGGTCTTTGCTGAATTTCTACCCCTTGCCGAGTTTTAGCGGCGATCCGCGATACAACTACCAGGTTGGAATTGTCGACGACACGCATCAAGACGCCCTGCAATCGCGCTTCAATAATACCTTCAATCCCAAAGACCAGGTTTATGGCGGCTTCGCTTTTCAAAGCGTGCGTACCAGCAGCCCGAACCTGTTCGGCTTCCTCGATACTACCGATGCGCTGGGGATCAACGTCGGCATCAATTGGTCCCACCGCTTAAGCACGCGTCTGTTCCTGAATCTTGGTTACCGGTTCAGCCGGCTGGCGACGCTGACCACGCCCTTCTGGGAGGATCGCGCCAACGTTTCCGGCGAGGCGGGAATCTTGGGGAATAATCAGGACGCCATGAACTGGGGTCCGCCGAGCCTCGCTTTCGCGAGCGGCATCGCGGGACTGTCCGACGCGCAAAGCTCCCACAATCGCAATCAGACGGATGCGTGGTCTTATTCGCTGTTGTGGAGCCGCAACCGCCACAATATTATTTGGGGAGGTGACTTCCGCAGGCAGGAATTCAATTACCTGTCGCAACAGGACCCGCGAGGCACGTTCACGTTTACGGGCGCGGCCACGGAGGGAAGCGTGAACGGCACGGCCACCGGCGGCTTCGATTTTGCCGACTTTCTACTGGGAATTCCGGACACGAGTTCCATCGCTTTCGGTAACGCGGACAAATACTTTCGCGAATCCGTTTACGACGCTTACTTCACCGACGATTGGAGAATAAGCCCCTCCTTCACCCTGAACGCGGGGATGCGCTGGGATTACGGCGCGCCGATCACGGAATTGTATGGCCGCTTGGTTAACCTGGACATCACTTCGGGCTTTGCGGCGGAGGCGCCGGTGGTGGGAAGCGACCCGGTGGGTTCGCTGACGGGCAAAAAATATCCGAACTCGCTCATCCTGCCGGACAAGCACGGCATTGAACCGCGTGTGGGAATTGCCTGGCGGCCGATCCTGGGGTCGTCGCTGCTGGTGCGCGCCGGATACGGAATCTACGATGACACCTCGGTCTTTCAAACGATCGCGCCGCACATGGCGCAGCAAGCGCCCCTCTCGAAAAGTCTGAGTGTGCAAAACAGCGCGGCTTGTCCGCTTACGCTGGCGAATGGATTCAACCCCTGTTCCTCCACCACGCCCGATACTTTTGCCGCCGACCCGAATTTCCGCATTGGATACGCGCAGAACTGGGATGTTGCGCTGCAGCGGGACCTGCCCGGCTCGCTGCAATTGACGGCAACGTATCTGGGCATTAAGGGGACGCGGGGAATGCAGGAATTTCTGCCCAACACTTTTCCGGTCGGGGCGACGAATCCCTGTCCGTCCTGTCCCGCCGGATTTGCTTACCTCGCCTCCAATGGCAATTCCACCCGCCAGTCGGCGCAGGTTCAATTGCGGCGAAGGTTGCACAACGGTCTTACCGCCACGGTCCGGTACACCTACTCGAAATCCATCGATGATGATTCCGCTCTGGGAGGCCAGGGAGCGCTGTTGCCCACGCAAACCTTCGGCGCCTCCACGGGAGGGACAGGAGGCGGAGGAACCCAGACGGTCACGGTGATCAGCTCGGGAGCCGGCGCCGCCAGCCCCACGATCGCGCAAAACTGGCTGGATCTGAGGGCCGAACGCGGCCTTTCGACCTTCGATCAGCGCCACCTTCTGAACGTGCAGATGCAGTACACCACCGGCATGGGAATCGGTGGAAAGACGTTGATGAGCGGCTGGAAGGGGACGGCCTTCAAGGAGTGGAACGTCCTCACCCAAATCACCCTGGGCAGCGGCTTGCCGGAAACGCCCATCGATCTTGCCGCGGTGCCGGGCACCGGGGTGACGGGAAGCATCCGGCCGGACTACACGGGCGCGGCGCTTTACGCGGCTCCATCGGGTTTATTTCTGAATCCCGCGGCTTACACGGCGCCTCCGGCAGGCCAATGGGGAAACGCCGGTAGAGATTCCATTATCGGCCCCAGCCAATTCACTTTGAACACTTCCATGGGACGCACCTTTCGATTGAACAGCCGGTTCAATCTCGATTTTCGGATCGACTCGACGAATTTTCTCAATCACGCAACTTTTACGAGTTGGTACACCACCATCACCAGCCCGCAATTCGGATTGCCGGCCGGGGCCAATGCCATGCGCAGCTTGCAAACCAACCTGCGGTTGAGGTTTTGAGAGATGCGACGCGAACGTTGGAAAAGGCAAACATCTTCACGCCAAGACGCAAAGGCGCCAAGGCGCAAAGGGAAAGAGCGCTTTTTCAGCTTTGCGAGCTTTGCGGCCTTCGCGCCTTTGCGTGCAATGCTTTTGCTCTTCCTGGCCCTACTGACGGCCGCTGCCCAGCAGGTGGGGCAGAATGCGCCTGCGGTGGCCAATGGGACAACCATCATCAGGTCCAGCACTCAGCTCGTCGTCGAGGCGGTGGTGGTGAAGGACAAAAAGGGGAATCCCATTGCCGGCCTGAGCGCGAAAGACTTCACGGTTACCGAGAACGGCGTGCCGCAGGCCATCAGTTTCTGCGAGCACCAGGAACTGCCGGAGGCTCCCACTGCCGCGCCCGCCGCTCCCCCCGCGCCTGAAAACGTCACCGTCTACGACAAGCTCAGCCGAACGCGCATTACCACCGAAGCCCCGGGGAACCTTCGCTACCAGGACCGTCGCCTGATGGCCTTGTACTTCGATATGACCGCCATGGGACCGGCAGAACTATTGCGCTCGCTCGCGGCGGCGCAGAAGTTCATCAGGACGCAGATGACCGCGGCGGATCGCCTCTCCATCCTGAGATATCAGGGCGCGGGTGTGGACGTCCTCCAGGACTTCACCGACGACCGCAACCGGCTGTTGAGCATCGTTGAAACGATGATTGTGGGCGAAGGCCAGGGGTATGGCGAATCCTCCGACGACGCCAGCACGGCCGACGTGGGGTCGGCGTTTGGGCAGGATGACAGTGAGTTCAACATCTTCAACACCGACCGCCAACTGGCCGCGCTTCAGACGGCTGCCAAAATGTTGGGGCAGCTTAGCGAGAAGAAACTTTTGATCTACTTCGCCAGCGGCCTGAGCTTGCATGGCCTGGACAACCAGGCGCAACTTCACGCCACCATCGACAGTGCCATCCGCGCGGGCGTGTCGTTCTGGCCCATCGACGCGCGCGGCTTGGTGGCCGAAGCCCCACTCGGCGACGCCACGCAAGGCTCGCCCGGCAACGTGGGAATGTATTCCGGGGCCGCGGCGCTGGCCATGACGACCAACTTTCAGCAGTCGCAGGATACCCTCTATGCGCTCGCCGGAGACACGGGCGGCAAGGCTCTGCTGGACTATAACGATCTGACCAAGGGAATCGTGCAGGCGCAGCAAGCGGTTTCGAGCTATTACATCCTTGGGTATTACACCACCAACTCGGCTCTGGATGGAAAATTCCGGCTCATCAAGATTTCCCTGAACGGAAACCTCTCCGCCAACCTGGATTATCGCCAGGGCTACTACGCCGGCAAGCAGTTCAGCAAGTTCACGGTGGCCGACAAGGAGCGGCAGCTCGAAGATGCGCTGATGCTCGAGGACCCGATAACCGAGCTTACCATCGCCATGGAAATCGATTACTTCCAGTTGAATCGCGCCGAGTATTTCGTCCCCATCGTGGTGAAGATTCCGGGGCGCGAACTGGCCCTGGCCAAACGCGGCGGCGCTGAACACACCCTGATCGATTTCATCGGCGAGATCAAGGATAACTACGGGGCCACCATCAGCAACGTGCGCGACAAGGTGAACATCAAGCTGAGCGACGCCACGGCCCTCGAACTGGCCAAGCGGCCGATTGAATACGACACGGGCTTCACGATTCTTCCCGGAAAATACACCATCAAGTTTCTGGCGCACGATGACGAGACGGGGCGAATCGGGACGTATCAAACCACCTTTGTCATTCCCAACCTGAACAAAGAGGAGAAGCGCATCCCCATCAGCTCCGTGGTATTAAGCAGCCAGCGCATCGAGCTGAAGGACGCGCTCTATAACGCGGTTAAGAACAAGGACCGGGAAGAGACGGCGAACCCGCTGGTTTTCGAGGGGCAGAAACTGATTCCCAGCGTCACGCGGGTCTTCAGCAAGAGCCGGGATATGTACGTGTACCTGCAGGCCTACGAGCAGGGCGCGACGAGCGTTCAGCCGCTGGTAGCCTTCGTGAGCTTTTACCGCGCGCAGAAGAAAGAGTTTGAAACCCCTCCGATGGAGGTCACTGAGGGCATGAACAACCGGCTGAAAACCATGCCCCTGCGCTTCACCATTCCTCTTGCGCAACTCGCACCGGGCCAGTACGATTGCCAGGTGACCGTGCTCGATCCCACCGGCCAGAAATGCGCGTTCTGGCGCGCCCCCGTCGCGCTGGTCAATTGAACATGTGCGTCGGTGAATCTGTTGATTGGGAGATGTGACTGTGGGAAATCAAAGCTCGCTGCGCCTTGCCTGGCTGGACGTTTCCGGGAGGGCGCCAGCGGCGTGTCTAGGACAAAACGGGACTTCCAATATTTGAGCCTACATTTCCATTTTGAGCTGGACTTCCGAATCTTCGGATCGTCGCCGTCATCAATATTCATGCGGGTGTAAACGCGATGAAAACGCTCCGGAGGTCAGTACCCAATGGGTGAGACACAAAATCAGCCCTTTCAGGTCTCCTTCAACCCCTCTCTCAAAGTCGATTTCCAAGGTTCCCGCGTCACGTCTGATGTCGGCTTGATCCTGGTGCGCGAACTTGACGAGCGACTCGGGTTCGGAGAGTTGATCGAACAGCATCTTACGGACTCCCGCCGTGGGAAGAATACGCAGTTTCCTTTCGCCGACCTCTTGCGGCAATCCGTGTACAGCCGCTTGGCGGGCTATGAGGATGTGAACGATGCCGAGCGGCTGTGCCACGATCCGACCTTCCGGCTGATCGGCTCCGAAAAGATATGGGATCGAGGGGCGGCCCTGACCTAACGCTTGCAGACCTTTGAGACCGAGATGTTGGCTGAGGAGGAGAACTTCCGGGGGTTGGCTCGACTCAACCGGGAACTGATCGGCAGCGCGGAAGCCGGGGATTCAGCTTACCGGGTTGTGCTGGACATGGACAGCACCGAAATTCCGGTGTACGGTCAGCAGGCGAACAGCGCCTACAATGGGCACTTTGAATCCACCTTCTATCACCCGTGGCTGCTGTTCAATTGTGAAGGGGACTGTCTGGGGGCCAAGCTATGAGCGCGGCGCGGTTCCGCTTCTATGCCGAACTAAACGATTTTCTCCCTGAAGAAAACCGGGGGAAGGAGCTCACGCGTTATTTTAGTGTGAGCGGTTCAGTGAAGGACTTCGTCGAGAGTTTCGGCGTGCCTCATACCGAAGTGGACCTCGTGCTGGCCAACGGCAAGCCAGTCGACTTCTGTTATCCGGTCCATGATGGAGACCGCGTGAGCGTGTATCCCGTCTTCGAGTCCTTGGACATCTCGTCGGTCTCACGCGTTCGCCCGGCGCCCCTGCGAGCGCTGCGATTCCTGCTGGACGTGCACGTCGGACGGCTGGCAGCCTATCTGCGCATGGCGGGGTTCGATGCGCTCTACAGCAACCAAGCCTCTGATCCTGAGCTGGCAGCCATCGTGGCGCGCGAGGGACGAGTGTTGCTCACCAGGGATCGTTATCTCTTGATGCGAACCGCGGTGGATCGTGGCTATTGGGTTCGCTCCAACGAACCGAAACAGCAGCTGCTGGAGGTAGTCAAACGGTTTGATCTCGCCGGTTCCATGCGACCGTTCATGCGCTGCCTGGCTTGCAACACCATCCTGGAGGAAGCTAACCGGGAATCCGTATTGGAGCGGTTACCGCCCAAGGTAATGAACAAGGGTGTCTTTCGCGTTTGCCCGAGCTGCCAGCGCGTTTACTGGGAGGGATCGCATCATGAGAGAATGAGCAAATTACTGCGCTGGGTGAAGGCAAATGTTCCAGTGTCTCCGATGGAGTGATCGCGCGGCTTAGAGACCACCTTCTCAACGCAGCAGCCGATCCAGCAAATGTCGTTGTAATTCCCCATCGGGACTACGTGCACTGCCGTCCATGCGACAAGCCCTCTCACCGTCACCTAGGGGGATCAACAAACTCATCGTCCAGCCTCCGTCAAGCAGTCACGCAACTCCTTACAGAACTTTCAACATCTCTTCACACGGAGTGACAAGCTAACGGTGCGTTTGCCGTCAACCCTCTGCTTGACGACAAATGTCGTGAGGACAAAACTCCAAACCGTCATCGCGACGGAAAACGGAAAATACTGATTGTTGACCGTGGCGTCAAGAAGAGCGCGCCGCCGCTCCTCAATGATTGCACCGTAGTCAACTTTGCCTGGGTTGAACTGCTTCAGCAGGAACTCGTACCAGGTGTCAGGTTCTTGCGGCGCGTGACCTTGCGCACGTTCGGCAGCCAGCGGGCTGTATTGACTTCGAGGGATGGGAGCCGGAGACGCCCCGTTCTGCGCGAACCCGGTCTTGGCCCGAATCAGAAGTCCGCTCGTCGTCAGCTGCAGTAACTTCCGTCGTGTCATGCTCAATACCCTCCGGCAGCATGCTTGGGCGGCCGCGACGTCGGCGCCGGCATGGGGCTCTTGAAGCGAAGATTGGCTCCGACCGAACCCTCGCGGGAATGCCGCAACTGGGGGTAAAGCTCAGGGATGAAGTGTGGAATCCTGGCTGAACCGCCGTGCGTGCCAATCCATCTGTCAAGCGTAATTCTGATAAAAGATGTTGGGTCGCGGTCCGTCCTTTTCCAATCTCCAGGGACGGCAATATCCGTATCGACGAGGGCCATGGCGAGCATCACCGCCAAGCGGTCATCAGCGACCAAGCGATGGACTACCGGCACGGTGCCAAATCGCGGCAGTACGAGGCCGCTTCCCTGCGCCATCAACTGACCGGAGGAAGCCAGCCGGGCGGTGCGTCGAGGGGCGTGCGGTTGTAAGTGCGGG
>Ga0209039_10001422_pt1 | contig 22242 bp, 13 predicted proteins | sample BogFormECP12_OM1_FD_188238 | JGI IMG/M metagenome (GOLD analysis project Ga0209039, IMG submission 188238) | Bog forest soil microbial communities from Calvert Island, British Columbia, Canada - ECP12_OM1 (SPAdes) (version 2) | ecosystem: Environmental > Aquatic > Freshwater > Wetlands > Bog ... | reverse complement strand
AACATCGACGACGCGTTCATCGAAAAGGTGCTGCGGGTCGGCGGGATGCTGCGAGAGATGGGCGACGTGGAAGGGGCGTTCGCGTGCTATGAGCATTTCATCGGGGAGCTACGGCGGTTCACCATGGTGCCGCTCGGCGTTGCGATCGCTGACGAGGATGCAACGCGGCAAGTGGGGGTGGCCAGGTAAGCACCGACAGCAGGCGAGTTCACCGAGTCGGGATAACAACCCGAAAAGCGACTATAGGAGAGAAATCTCCCGTATTGCACGAGGAAACATAGTCGTTTAATTTTCTAGTCAGTTAAGACTAATCTAAAGTCCGGTTTTACTGATGTCTTCTGGCGTTTTTATTTTTTTAGTTCAACTATGAAGAGAAAGAAAATAAATTTTGTCAGCCTTATCGACTATAAAAGTAATGATTTTGACTATATTGTATAAAATCTCCTCGATAAAACTTAATAACGCTATCTCGATTGGTATTTATAATAACCAACAAATATCGTCCATCATCCATTTCGAAGCTCGAAAAATAACGTAAAAGCTTAGTTACAATAAAAGTTGAAAGAAGATAACCAGGAAAAAATTGATTCTCAAGGAATGTAACAAGGGAAGGTGGGTATAATGTTTTATTACTACATTAAAAATCAAGGGGAATTCGAAATCATTAACAACCAACCTCCTGGTTGCGATGATATATCTCCTTCCTTCGTGGTAAACGGTCAAATCGACGCGAAGGTACCGGACCTATCCCCCGATTTTGCACAGAATGTCAAATTTATCGATCCTAGCCTTGAGAAATTTATTCCCAGATATGGACCTCCAATTAAATCACAATTCCTGGATGTTAAGAAGAATCAAATATATCTTGCAAATGTTTTACCGAGTTATTGCAAATATCTGCAAAGCAGCATCGATACATTCCCCGCAGATAGCGATGTAAATGATTTTGGCAAATTTTCCAGCTTACATTCCTTTCGTGCTCGAATCGAGAAGTACAAAGGAAGTCTCGAAAAAGAATTTCCAGAATGGTGGTCAAGCGTCATAACTCGGTACCCAACCGCGAAGATGATTTCACCCAGCATACTTCTATCAGACCCCGCCTTTCACGAAGATATCTCAAAAGCAAATCGCGAAATTGCCTATTTGATGAGTCATCACGGAAAAGAAGAGGAAGGTTTCGTCAATTCCATATCAATTACCGCGGATTTTTTCACGGCCGGGCACGAATCTATATCAAAGGCGATTTTTGATGAATGCTGTACCATACCAATGCATGAGTGTTTCCTCAAAATTTATGGATACGATACGCTTCGATCATCAAAGAAACAAAATTATAACGCCTTATCATTCATCCAGGAAACCATAAATAGATCTGGTTGGGAAAAATTATATCTGATAGGGTTACCAGGCGTGGATGTGATATTGAATTCCGATCAAATCATCCCCGTCGTCAATTCGGGAAAGTTGAATTCTGTTAACTGGGATATTGACAGCCTGAGTAAACCTTATAATCATCCTGCAATCAGATATTGCCCACTTTTTGGTAATTTCTTGTCTATTGCAGATTTTTGTGACAAAAAGATTTGTAATTGGATCAAATGTCAAGAAAAGCCGAATGACCTTAATGGGGAGCTACAAAGATCATGGGAAAACAACCATTTCGTATGTCAGAAAACGTGTGGTGATGTTATTGATAGCAAGAAATTAGGATTTTTAAGAAGCGTGAAAAGTTCCACGATTGCACGCTATTTCCAAGAAAAGCACCATATTTTCATAAAAAATTGGATGCATAGCCTGACAAAAAAAGGATGTGGTGTCAAGAGCCTTGATTCTTTCGCGAACAAAGAAAGTACAGGTTAAATTCATTCTTGACGGATTTTTTAATTTTCTCCGATCGAGTAAATATGTTTCAGGAAAACTAAAAGAGAGAGAAGCATCAGTAGACAAAATTCCTTTAATCGGGAAGATCGAGACGATTATTCTACAGAACTTCTTGAATAGATTTGATGCAGTCCAAGGCATATCCTTTAATCAAGATGATAAGAGGATGTTCTTCCTAGCCGCATTGAACTTATATATCTTGAAGAATTTGGAGTATTTCTATTATCCACTCAATTCAGAAAATAAGGAGATTGATCTTCCCGTGAATCTACTTCTCGATCTTATCAAATGGAATGATCGTACAACACGCGCATTCACGATTAAGAAAAATCAGCATTATAATCGATATTGGTCCCCAATTAAGGAAGAGTTTAACATCCATGGACTGATTTCCGCTGTTAACGAGATGGTCGATGATTTTTTCATCATGACACTAGAGAATCTTCAACGTGCTCAAGGTGAAAATAAAATTCTTATCGTTGAGAATCGCTTGAAAAAGAGAATTATCGATATGATATCGAACCGCGAGATTGATGACGTGATCTTCTTCAACGCCATCGAGGAGTATAAGCAACCAAATCTTATAATAGCATTTTGTGCGCCATCCAAAGAAGATATACGCGAATTATTAAAAACAAAATATGGATTCTTTGCAAATGAACGGTACACGAAGAATATACTGTATAAAAATATCAAAAGCGGGATATCCTACTCTGAAATAAAGAAGGCCTTTCTAATCCTTCAGCAAGACATCGAGCAAGATGAAACGCTGGCTAGTATCAAGAAATCCATAGAGCATTACATGATACAGTTGTTCCTAGTTCATTCCAGCGATCTCCATATCATCAGTGATTATTTCGAATTGGATAAACTGAAAGAATTGAAATCGAGCGTTAAAGCGAAAGAGAAAAAAATAACAACCACGATCTTAGAGATCATGGACCAGATTCGATTTTTGAATGTTTACTTCGGGAATAACGTCGATGAAATGATGATTCAAACAGGAGTTGAATCTCTAAAGCAGTTAGATGGAAGTCAAGCCAAGGTGCAAGACCTTTTTGACCTTGATGATGGCTCATTGAAACGACTATTCAACATTGATGATGAACGTTTCTTGGAATTACGAGAAGAATTGGAATTGATTGCATCAATGCGCGCAGGGAATGCAAAGATAATCGTACCAATTCCAGAGAAAATTAGCATTGAATGTTTTAACAAGAAATTGCAGGAAATATATACTGATATCGAGCAAGCATTTACCGCAGAAGGGATAAAAATACCGAATAAGTTTTTAGAAATATTGCAGCGACTCTACGATTATAAAATGAACATCGAAGAAAATGGATGGAAAACAACTCAAAAATTTACAGATGAAGTTAAAGATTTCCATCCGCACGTCAAGAATGCAATTGAAAAAACAAGCATGGAGAAATGGGAATCAGAAAACCAAAACAATGGACGAATCGAACATGTCGTCAACAAGGAAGTATTCCTGGAATACAAGCTTTTAAGAAAAAATAAACCTTCAAAGGACATCGAGACTCTTTTTAACGTCCACTACGGGCAAGTAAGCTCGGAGATGGTCTCTTCCCTAGTCAACATTGGATTCCTCGTTGTGTTGGATGTCCACGATCAAGGGCATCAATCCTTCTCGGATGTACGGAACTATTTCAGACCGTACGTCGTTAAAGGAGGAAAAGGCACCATCCCAGACGAAGATATAGCCCCGCGCGGCGTTGTAGTAGTTCTTATCAATGGCGGGAAGAGAACAACGCACTCTAATATAACGAATGTTTAAACAAAGGGCACTATCTCGTAGATAATGAAGTCATCATCCCCCGCAAGAAATACCGGTTCAATGCTGAATGAAAAATCCTCGATAAATCAAGAACCACCAATTCATCGTATTCTTGCCGTTAACCTGTTAAAATCAGGTGTAATATCGAATCAGGATCAAGGAAAACCATATGCTATGAAAAGCTTTTTTTTTCCTGCATTCCCTGATCCTGATCAGGAAATTGGAAGTGATATGCAGTCGCTCTTACCGTTGTTGAATTACTCCCCTATCTTGAAATGTTGCCCTTTAAATAATTAGATTTGCTCCAATAGAGCCAATAGATCAAGTTATTAACCGACAAATATCGACATAAAAGGCCGCCTTAATACCGTTATTAAAAAACCGAGCAAGACAGAGTCAAATCTCCCTTGAAAAAAATTGATATCGTTGAGAACCGATGGATAACCCCCTCAACTTGAAATTCGAAGTGCTGAAAAAGCACGACGATCAACTTGCCCGTCTCGGCAAGCTGAGCACGGTCAGGCGAGCGGTGTTCACGCCGATAACGTGGTATGGCTTGTCCATCGTGGAAAGTTTTGATTTTCAAACCGAAGTTTTCGTGCGGAATGATATACGTGGATTCATTTCCAATGCTTATGATCTTATATGTCAAGACAAGAAAAACATCCGCCGGGATCTGATCAATCATCTTTCGGAGAAGTTGAACATACCTTTCAAGTGTGACAGTGGAGGATTTCAAAATCAAATGAAAAATACCAATCTCTCTGTTGAGGATGTGTTTGAAACGCAGAGGAGCACTGGTTGCGACATCGCGGTGCAATTGGATTTTCCAATCCATCCCTTGCAGAGCGAACATTTACAGCGAACTCGGATCCGAAAAACCGCCGAAAATCTTGAAAAGGTCATCGAGCTAAATGACCAGCTCGATAAGAAGGAACGAATGAGCATCTTGCCCACGATTCATGGATACGATGAAAAAACCCTCGACTTGTCAATCAGGCTCTTGCGAGATATCCTGGGGGGTTCCGATCCGACGGCGTTGTCGATTGGGAGTATGGTGCCACTGAATAAAACGTCGAAGGGCTGTGACCTCGTTGGAGGAAAGAATGCTATAGTTAAAGCGATATTACATGTGCGATCGGAATTACCAGAGACTTTCGTGCATATGCTTGGCGTTGGTGGTAGCATGGCATACCTTGGCGTGCTTTGCGGGGCCGATTCCTTCGATTTCGCAGGATGGGTTCAAAAAGCAGCGTATGGCGTGATTCAACTGCCAGGAATGTCCGATCGATTTATTCAAGAAAGAATTAGACGAAAAGCATTGACAGCTCAAGAAAGATTCAAGTTTTTAGAATGCACGTGCCCCGCGTGCAGATTCGATTTCCAAAATCCTGTATCAATGCTGGATTTTGATAGTGATCTTGATAGGGCATCTGCTAGGCGGCTTCGTTCTCTGCATAATGTCTATGTGTTCGAATCCGAGATGGACGTGATGGCACGATTTATTTATGAAGGAAAAATCGAGTTATTTGTAAGAGATAGATTAAAAGCAAGTGTTCTAAGAAAATATATCAATGTATTCAGAGATATATATACGAATTATAAATTGACAGAAGAGAATTATAACAAACATATAAAAACAACTTTGGAATCTTTTATCTCTTGAAAGATTAACTTTAAAAATCTATTGTGTGAAATCCTTGCTGAATTCAGTAGAAGACATAAATGATCCAAGTGTGCTAGATTTTCTTGAAATGATAAAGAAGGCTCCATATCAAGAAAAGAAAATTTTGCTTATAGTTCAGTGCTCAAAACAAAAGCCCTATTCTCATTCTGCGTCTCATAGATGGATTTTGAATGCAATTAAGAATGTAACTGATTTAGACCCCGTTCATGATTATGATCGTTTACCGATCGAGATACTTGTAATAAGTAGTTTGATTGGGCCAGTTCCTTACCAATTCCAGTATATCTTTCCTGCTAATGATTATAATTTAAGCGTCAATAAAATGACAAAAAAAGATTTTGATCAAGTAAGAGAAATACTTGTAAATAGAATTGCTGATTTTTTACGCGAAAACTCTTGTAAATACGAGAAAATTATCGCAATGGTAAAAAATAGATATCTTACCTTATTAAATGACGTCAAAAAAAAAAATTCACTAAAGATAGAATCGATCTTGAAAAGAAATGACGTGCATATAGTTAGGGAAGGATGGTTGTTCCTAGAATCATGCTTACTAAAAAAATTAACCCCTCGCATTAGCCTAAATCCATTAATTATATCAAAATTCTATCGAATGATGGAGATTATTTCTTTTCAAAAAACCACCAATCAAGAAGAATTAATTGAAAATTTGATGAAATTAAAAATGTCCCATAAACAAGCTTTAAATCAAATTTTTACCCTTAAAAATTTAGGATTTCTTCAAAAAATTTCAACTAACGAGTTAAAAATCCATGATAGTATCAAAAGTAATGATTATTCTTTTGATATTAAAGAAATAGCCACATCCATTATAATGTCAGGTCCTGCTAAATATCTTGTAAAGAATTTCCTCTTTCATATTTTATTCTACAAAAATATTTCCTTCACTAGTTTAGCTCGGAAAATGAAACTTGATATTTGCACAATTAAAACTCTGATTGAATTAACGCATTTATTGAAATTAGTACATTGTTCAAAACATAAATTAATTTCCTTAACAAAGACAGGTTTAGGTATGTTTTCAGATTCCGAGAAAAATATTCTTCGTAAAAAATGGAATTTAGAATATTTTCTTTGAAGCTCAAATAGGCATTTTGCATTATAACAGTTTTATCTTCTTTGTAAGGTTTTTTTTCTTGTTTCCAACCTTTTCTCGCTTTCTTGGAATTTATCTTCATCAGGAATATCTGTTCTTAAATTGGAATCTTCTGAATTTTGATTTTCTTCACTTTCGTTCAATTCATTAATATCATCTTGATTTTCCCCTTTCTCAACATCTATTTTCACTATTTTACTACTACCGACTGCTTTTTTAGAACCGTTTTTCATAGTGATTTTTATATTCGTTAAATCAGGTTCCCCTCCCTGGTGGGATGAGATTCTCTTTTTAACTCGAATTGTAAAAATAGAGTTCGTATTATCATCTAATATAATCGCATAACCTCTTTGTAGCGGAAGCGCTTTGATTTCTTCCATTAGTTCATTTTTCATATACGCATATTTGATATTATTTAGTGCTTGAATATCTGATTGACTATCGATCCGATGAGATATAACAATATCACATTGTGAAATTGCATCAGAATGGATTTTTCCAGGTTGTTGTGTCGCAAACACTAATGAAAAACCCGGCTGTCGACCTTCCCTTACCAATGTGGAAAAAACAGGACTTGCTGGTGAACTTCCATTGGATGGAAAAAATTGATGTGCCTCATCCACAAAAACCCATAATAATGTGGATTTATCATCATCAATCTCACCGTTTAATATTTTTTCATCAAATATTCGTCTTTGAAATTTTTTTGTTTCGTATAATTTTCTCAATAATAATCCAAGTATCAATCCTCTTAAATTTTGAATTCCCTGAATATTTTGCATAAGCGAAAGATCTAATATCGTTAATCTGCCCGGTTGAATTAAATTCTCAATTGGTTCACCGTTCTCTGAAAAAATTCCCCAATTTTTTGCGGCATTTACCCTCGCTTTAAGTGCTTCGAGTGATACGGATTTAACATTTACATAGCCAAGCTGCTTGAACATCTTTTTTCGCTTTAATGGTTCTTCTTCCAATATTTCAAATAAATAATCAATTTCATCAAGAATATTTTCCAGAGTGTAATTTCCATCTTTACTCGTAACTCTTAATCGGTCTAATATCCGCTGGAATAGTAAAGCCATTGCCGATGTAGGTTCAAAATCAAAAACAGAACACCAATCCTCCAATTGAATCTCATATGGAAGAAATGAAAAACTCTTAGTAAATGTTAAATTTTTACTTTTATATCGAGCTTCTAATCCACCAGGGATAATAATTTCTGTGGATTTAACCAGATTACTGACTTGCTCACTAGAAATATTTTGTAGTAATACTTCTTCTTTATCGAGTGTTTTATTAATTTTTTTAAATGAATAATATATACCCATCGTATCTACAACAATTGCTGAAGTTCTTGATGTTATACGTTTATCTTCCATAAATATGGATTCGATGATATTTCCCATCGAATAAGATTTTCCTGTTCCTCTCTTGCCGCAAATTAGTATTAAATGCGGATGGGAGACGTCTAAAAAAACATCGATATTTTCATTTAATGAATCATTTGAAAATGATTTACCAAACGGGACCGCGCCATAGTCAACCGGTTCATCAGCAGGGGCCCTACCGATAAGTCTCATGGATTCACGCTCCATTTCCATCTTCAATGTTCTCTAAGGATATTTTTAAAATTCCTTGATCTTGTAAAATAATGATTTTAGCTAGTAGATCATCGAATTCATTTGATATTTGTCTCAAAGATAATCCTTCCTTTATTTTTTTATATATCTCTATAACTTGCTCGGGTAAAACAACATCATTTATATATAATCTTTTAAATTCGACATAATAATCGTCTATTTTTGATATCTTTTTAGGAATGTCATCCAAATTTTTTATATCTGCTGATTTTAAATCTGCAATTAAATTTTCCAGCGCTTCTTTTCTTTTTTTAATGTTTTCTGATTTTCCTTCTGATGTAAAGGAATTTAGGACATTAGTAAAAGCTCTGTTCATGAATTCCACATAATCTTCATTGAAAAAGTATTTTCCGATAAGTATTACAAACGTCGTATAGGAAAGTCCGTTTTGGATATTTATCAACCAATCAAGAAAAGTTTCAGTATTTAGAATTTTTACGATTGTAATTGATTCTAGGTTTAAACAACTTAGAGAATCTTCAAGATTTAAAGCAGATTTTATTTCTTTTTTCAATTGGAATAATTGAAATATAGAAATATTTTTGAAGAATTTTGAATATTCCGATTTGTTCGAGATCTCTTTAATTATCTCCTTGTATTCAAGTTCTGAGAACAAATCAAGTGCTATATCAACGCTTGCATAATCCCTTATAGAATCCAATACACCTTTAATTAAAGCGTTGAATTCAAGAACTTTTGAATCTATATTTTGAATTATTTCTGAAAGAATATCGATAGACTCTCTCCTTTTCTTTAATGTTCCCTTCTGATAACTTGTTTGGTAATCTTTCTTCAATTCATTATAATTTAGTGTGATTTCATTATAATTTTTTAAAATATTCGTTATATCAACACTACTTTTTATCAATTCATTTTCCTCTAATAAATACAGGTCAACAACATTATTTAATGAAACCTCGGATTTCTCTAAAATTTTTTCAATATTGGGGATATCCCGGCATTCAATATTCTCAATCTCTATTGATTCTGGCTTAAATATTTTAACTAAAGACGAAATTGTATTCGCAAAGTAATTTCCAATTAAAATTTTATATTCGAATTCGATTTCGTTTAGTAATGTTGAATCTCCATCTAAAAATTGTTTGATTTGTAAAATTGATTGTTCAAACTCAATTTCATCAGCTTCAACAGAAACTTTATAGGAATTAAATATATTCGACAATTTATTGGTTTTCTCTCGAAGATCAGTGTCTATTTCTTTATATTTTCGATATCTGTAATTGTCATCAAGGATTGCTTGTGCTATCTCTAATTCCATATCAAACAATGATTTATCTCGCCCTTCTTTTGCTTCAAAAAATTCTAATAACTCATTATCCACCAGTTCAAGTAAATCTTCATCCCTTATAGATCTCAGATTTAAAAGGGATGTATTTTCGAAATAATTTTTTAAATAATTGTCGTCTATAATCGACTGCTCTTTTTTATAAATGTAGGTGCCTTTTGCACCTTCATTTGACAATTCACATGGTTCACGTGAGATTAAACTTTCACCTAAGCGTTCATAGAGAATCTCTAATATATTTTTAATTGTTTCTCGATTTTCTTTCACCATTTTCGATTGAGCCCAGCTCATCTGCATTTTTATACTTAATTGTCCTCTAGCATCATTACCAATTTTTTTATGCAGAATCTTTTTACCAATTTCTACCAGGTCTTGAGCTTCATCAATAGAAAGAGCGTTATATATTTCATTTTCAATGGGTGACATATTAAATTGAAATTCATTAATATAATACGTAAGGATTTTTGAAACGTTTCTCGTTTTTCTTTCTGGTTCTAATTCGGTTAATATATGAAACTTTTTCAATGAATCAATAACAAGTTCATAATTTTGATCAGTTGCGTCTTCTAATGATATTGGAAGCTTATTATCAGGAGCATCTTTTACTTTTTTAAAATATTCAACTCCTTTCTCCGTCATTTTTGCAGGTAAGGGTTTGATAGCATTGAATATTGAATTAGTAATATCTTGTGATAATATACCAATTGGGTCTACGTTTAATTCCTCTAATAATTCATTCTTAATTTTAATTAATTCCTTCTTTTTATCACTATCTGTTTGGGAGTCAATAAACTTTAGAAATTGCCCGAATCCCAAGTATAGTTCATGAGATTTGAGGTTTTGGTATTTTGTACTTTCTAATGGTTCAAAAAACTTAATAGGAATTGTAAAAATACGATTTAGCAACTTAAGACCTGATAAAAAACCATCATTTTCTAATAAAAACGTATAATCTTCAGGAATTTCTACTCGAATTACATCCTGAGATAAGAAATCTACTAGATAATTCCATTCCGATTGTGGGTTGTCGTTTATTAATTTTTTATCAAATGCACCAACAATAAATAAGGCAAGAGTTTTTGGTGATAATGTTTTCAATTTTTCGATGACTTTTTTTAACTCCTCTGGTTCAATACCTTTATATGTTCCTTTACCGCCTGGGACAAAAGTGGATTTTAACCAAATTAAAATCGAAAATTCCACATCTATTGGTGTTTTTATTTTTGTTTCAAGCAGATACAAAGAGGGAATATCTGAATCTGGGAGATTTTTCCATTTCGAATCTGGAATTACTTTCAGAAACCATTCCTTGAAATAATCCGCCATTAGATTCTGTTCCCTTAACGCACGGTCTTTTTGATTCCTTAATGTTTGAGCAACGTATTTCATCTGACGAATTGCTGTATCGCTGGGAATTTGATTTATACGAGAATAACGATCTTCAGCAACGCGGAATATTTTTCCTGAATCATCAAGCAATTGAAGATAAGTTCTTAGATTTCGTAAGACTTGTTCTTTTTTTTCTCTATTTTCAGAGAAATATTCGCTTATTTTTGCCTCAATATCCGCTATTGAAAATTGATCATTAGGGAAAGAACCAACTAAATCTAGAATGTCTCGGGCATTTTGATCCAAAATGTCGCCAGAATAATACCTGGCTACTAATAGATTGATATATGTGTTGCCGTCGACATCTAAGTAAGAAGTTATTAATCCTTTTCTTTGAAAAGCATTTTGAACAACTGTTTTATCCAAATTATGTTTTTCTATTATTTTCTGAAATTCATCATCGCTAAGTCGTGTAGAATGCTCTCCTTCAACTAGCTCTTTAAATAATACACCAAGGCCAGGAATCTGGTTGTTATATTCAACGGCATCATTCTCAATTCTCGTATTTTCAATGGAGTTTGATGGTAAAATATATTTTACTGTTTTAATGGAGATAAAATCCCCATAATCAAGAATCGCTCTTGATCCTGCAGCGCTTGGACTCAAAAATTGGTGATAACAATCGTGACAAATCATCATTGCACTACGGATGCTTCCTAATGCGATTTTAGTAATATATTTTATTGTACCATCTATGAACGGATATGCTTTATCTATACCATTTAATAACTCTAAATAAGCACCCTTAGTCTCAATATTTAGTCTAGACATGATTATTTTTTTAATATCTATAAAATCTGCATTTCCTATGCGAATTTGACGATTAAATCTACTGGCACAAGATTGGTCTACTTTTTGTAATTCCGCAAACGCAGCAAGGGTTGTTGCACCCATTAAACTAATCTGTTTTAGTGTTATATTTCTTGTTTCACCGGAGCGAAGTTTTAATGCTACAGTATCATTAACAGTCATTTGTGCAAATAGTTTCAAGCCATTAACTAATTTTGCAGTAACTTCATTATCAAGAAATCTAAAAAAACGTTCTATTTCATCCAGAAATAGTATTACTTTGCATCCCATCTCGGTTTCTAGCCAATCAAGAAAAATTGATAAGGAATAGCATGCTTCCCCAAAGCTTAATTCTGTTCCGGAATTTGCTTTTTTAAATAATTGTAGATCTATTTGAAGACCCTCTTGTTTTTCCGTTAATTCTTGAATTTCAGCATTATCTTCGGATTCAGCTAATTGATTTTCGATATTTTTCAATTGTTGCTCAATTTCTTTTGCTTGTTCGCCAAAGTGTTTAATTTCTTTGTCATTTTCCTCCAAAATTGAGATCCATTTATTATTTGCATTTTCAATATTCTCAGATGGCCATTTCGCAATTTCCATGGATTTTAATATTCCTGTTTCCCCAATGACTGCTTGAGTAATTATTCGAGAAAAAACTTCGTAGTTACCATTCTTGACATCTGTTGTTTGAGTTAAGCAAGATTCAATTGAAATATATGCGCCTAATAGATTTGGATATTTTTCGGGAATTTCTTTATAATATAAATAAAGCATTGTGTGTGTTTTGCCTTTACCAATATCAGCAAGCAATGCAGCAATGTTTTGATAACTAGTATTTGCTGCATCTAGAAAATCGTCAATATGCTTTTTAGTTTCTTTTAAATCATCCCCCTCATATATTGCATCAGATAAGGCAAACTTTCCAGGCATATTTCCAAATGGATTTTTAAATTCCTTCAATTTCAAGCGGAGATCCTTAAATTTTCCAACTTCTTCCATACTAAATGTCATCTGATTTAAATTTAATCTCTTTATATCTCTGTATAAACGGTTGAATTTCTTGAACCAGACAATTTAATTCAAAACTTAATGGAATTATGAATTTCCATTTTTCAAGGGGTAAAATTACTTCTCCTTTGAGAATAATCGGTATATTCACTAAATTTGCCAAATCGACAAACCAATAAATTTGATTCGAATAGCTTCCTTCTTGAAATTGATAATTATCAAGCAAGGGCAAAATTATGATAACTTGTTTTGTAGGATCAATTTCTAATGCTATTTCTCTTAGAATATCGATAATTTCATTGTTTGAAATATTTAATCCGGATAGATTTGTTAAATATTTAATAGAATCAATATCAAATATACTCTTAAGTTGACTAATAATACCACGTGCAATAGGTAGAAATCCCGCTCTTGAATTTTCACCATAATAAGAATCCAATTTAACAATTACTTGCTCATCAGTTCTAGTATTGCTAATCCATTCGAGCATTTCTTTATACGTATCAAAAATATTGTCCATCCTTCCTACTACTAGTCTATACGTCTTTATAGCTCCTTCCACTAACAAATTTTGATTAAGATCTGACATATCTATCGCAACATCATTTTAACAGGAAATAATAGATTGGAATATCTCCTCTTTCACTCTTATAAGTGATGGCATCTTCCATAGTTAATCCGCTGGAAATGCCTTGACCAATTTCGATTCTTGCAAAATTATCTTTTAAAAAATTACATAATTCACCATCAAATGTTTCTTTATCCATGCTATAGAATTCCTCAGCAATTAATCGGGCATCTTTCACATAGACAAATCCACCAATATTATTCAATCTTTTGGCTTTTGCATAAATTTCATAGATAAGATTCTTAAATTCTCGTGATTCAGAACTTTTTTGACTTTTTTCTTCAATAATTTTACCCCATAAACTCCTTTGATTTTCCTCTAAAAATATATTATTTTTTTTCTTACCCTTTTCTATCGATATCACATTAATGTTTATGCCAAAATTGATTAATTGATTTAAAGATTTCATTGGGTATACCCAGTTTGTCAATATACGCTGCTCATTCCTTGAATGTGAAATAAAATCTCGATCATTAAGTAATTCTTTAGTTAACTCGTCAAATACGACCGTTTTTTCTACAGATTTTACATTTCCAAATAATATAAGAATTAAATGCTTAAAAGCATATATTCCTTGATAAGCAAGAATGGCTAAATTTACATGCAAATCTTTTTGATTAGCTAAATTTATTTCAATAAATTGATAATATCGATCATCAATGTAATATTGCTTTTTTTCGTCCAGCGATATCAATTTTAGATCTAACAACCATCGCCAGATATCATCAACATTAGTCTTTTTTAAATCGTAGCCGGTATTTACCAGAAATTCATAAAAGCTTGAATTATTAATGGAAGTTCCCTTTTTCCAACTCTTTAATGCTTTTAAATAATTAATTAAGGTACTATAACTAAAAAGTCCTACTGAAAACTGGCTAATCCTGAATCTCCTTTTTGTTTTTTAATATTATTAATGGTACAAGAACTTCTAAGGGTGTTGAACCCCCATGAGTAATTTCATTCACGCTTATCAGACTATTGCTATCACTTGCTAATCCAAGGATAATATTACCACATTTAATATTTCTTTTTTCATCCAAAGGATTTAAACTATACCTAGAATGTTGTGTTTGAACAGAACCCGGGTTTTGAGTTTTCGTGTTATAAATCAGTCCATGATCTGAGCATATTATAAATAAACCATTCCGATTTGTTTTGGCATATGCCGATACCAAATTATTAACAAAATCTCTTAAGGATTTGATACCATCATTGATTAAATGGTTTTGTTGCATCCCTTCAAATAAAGAATAGTTCTTTCTGTAAATATTAAATGCTAATGATTTTCTTATGTTAAGATTTGAATTTTCATCACTCGAGATCCTTTCATGAGCTAGTTTTTTATCAAAGTAATCCAGATAAATGTAGAATAAATTTTTCTTATCACTCATATGCGTTATAATTTTTGAAATGGCAGGATATTCTTCAAAAAAAACCTTTTCTACTAAATTATTGTATGTTATTAGTTTGTTTTTTTCATTCTCGGTAGAAATTTGTGAATATAATTTAACATTGATATTTACAAAAATTTCAGAAAGGAAATCTTGAAGATTGGTTATTAATTCTGAATTATCTGCCACAATTCCATGAATAGAAGGTGTAATTCCGAATATGATGGACATTAAATTGGATATGGTAATGCTCGGGAAAATAGATTCGATACAATGAATTTCTGAATTTTCCAAAGATAATTCTTTGCTAATTTCCCAATTTAGGCCATCCGATATTATTACAAAAACATCCTGCATTCCTAATGTCATTTCTGAAAGAATGTATTCTAAAATATCAGAATTTGTTTTTATGTCATTACTCATTTTAAATAGACAAGAATCCATAACCGAATATTGTTTGAATTCTAATGATTCAATTTTCTCTTCATCAGAATTGCTATAACCAAGTATTTTAAACGTAAATTTATAAATTGCATCATTTTCATTAATGTCTTTAAATTCTAACGAAAAAACAGTATATTCATTTATTGATTCAGCCAATTTTTTAATTGGGGATTTTATCTGGATATCATTTAAAAAAACGCGAATTCGATTTATATAATCTAGAAACGCGTTGTCAAGAAAAAAATATAATTTGTTTGTTCGCTCGGGCGTTACTATTACAAAGATATCTCGTATAAAATTTAAGGAATTCCGTTTCCAGTTAGAAGCGAAGGAACTCATTTCACTTAGAAACCAATCATAAACTTTCTTAAAAATAGTAATGAATTCATTTTCTATGCTATTATCTGGAGAATTAATGAAATAACCACCGATATCTTGAAAAAAATCGATAAAATTATCGTACGATTGAATCTTTGTTACTGAACTCAGTTTTTCTTTAATCTTTAATAAAATACTTGAATACAATATAATTTTTTTGACAAACCTAAGAATTAGTGTGTTTTGCTTTTTCTGTAATATTTTTGTTTGATGAGCATTTATAGCGAGGTTTTGTATACTTCTTAGTTGATTTAATGGTAAATCTATTACGTTTTCTACATTCAATTTATCTTCGATTTGATGGTCATATTCCTTAAGAAATACTAATTTCATTAAAAAGAATTTCAATTTGGAAAAAAAATCCCTTCCTTCATTCAATTCGCAATTATTTTTAAAAAGATCCAATGATTCATCCGAAATCATTATCAGATTTGAAAAGTCATAATCGGTTAAATCAAATTTCTCGAATTTTTTAATTTTAAATAAGGAAACACAATTTGGGTAGTGTTCTGAAATTATAAATTTATTCATTATCCTACCATCAATTGGATAACTTGATACTAGATGAAGATCATCGAAATCATTTTCGTTTACCATTTTTCCAAAAAAAGAAGGGGAAATTTCATTTATGTATGGTAAGAAAAGAAAATATAAAGTTAAAAAGCCTTCATTTTTATCAAAAATATTTGTTGAGGCTTTATATAAGAAGAAAAATGCTATTTCATCAATAATATCCAAGTTTTCTAATATATAATCTCGCAAAATCATGAAGATTTTTTCGATGTCATTGTCTGCTTCAAAAATAAGGAAGCCATTTTCTGAGTTTATTTTTTTTGTATAATCCTGTATATTGAGTTCTGAAATAAAAAGAACGATTTGATCCTCTAAATTTCCTTGAAATTGTTTGTATTTATTAAAAGTTCCTAATATTAAAGTTGATTTACAAAATTTAAGAAATTTCCTGTTAAATTCACTTAAATTTTGTATTGAAAAAATTCCATTACGTAATGATGCCCTTATGTTATATAATTCGTTACTATCAAATTTTATTTCATAAATTTTTTCTAAATAGTGCAAGAATGAATCAATAATAAAATCATCGAGATCAATATTCTCCCAACCACGCTTTTTCAATAAAGACATATCTTGGGCTTTATTACTCTTAATAAATATCGAAAATATTTCCGTCTTCAAACCGACTTCAATTCCAAGAGCTCTATAATTACATTCTCCTAAGGGAATGAAAATTTTCTGATTTATCATTTGCTCTGCTAAATTATCAACAAATAAACCTTGCTTCTTAGCTTGTGTAAAAAAAAGATTCCTAATAATTTCATTTTTAAAACAAATAATTTTCTTTGTCAATAAATCTTGCATTATTTTTTGAAAAATTACGGTTATTATCACTGAAAACGGCTTGATCCATAGGAATTTGTCATAGATCGCATTAATTTCAGAATTAAAAGAATTAATTATCATGTGCGGTCTTTTTATCAATTGCTTTTAAAAACTTTATTCAAGAAGAATTTTTAACACTATGTTTCCCGTTTAAGCAACACAGGAATTTTTGAGTTCACTGTTGCCTGACGAGGCAACAAATCTAAAAATATTTAAATAGTCTAATTTAAAGATATGACCGAAGAGATTCTAAAAGTACTCGCATTTCATTCCAGATTAAAAATTTTAAACTCAATATCAATGAATCCAAAATCAGTTACAGAAATTCTATCTGAAATAAAAGAAATTAAAAATAGAGAATCTATATTTAAGAGTCTTAAAAAATTAGAACATTTTAATTTGGTCGTACATACATATTCTGAGATTAAGAAAGCAGATGTTTATTCTAGTAATTTTAACCAAATTATAATTGATAAACAAGGAAATGTAATCATTAAGTAAATCTCCAATAATTTTCCCGAGGTTTTATTACAGATAATATTAGTTCGGGAGAATTTTCATTAACTGTAGCTATGAATTTAGTTGAGATGCATCATTACTTAGATGGGGCGTACGAACGGAGAGTTGATAGTAATATATCGTCTGTTCTTAGGTCGCTCGTCCATATAATCCGAAAAATAAGACGGATCTTAAAATTTAAGAGCTCTATTGCACATTGTTCATTATTAATTCCGGTTTGTATTAAATCTTTTCTAATAGTTTTATAAATTCATTTGTTAGATTTTTTACTGGAGTTTCGGAAATAATTTGCGGTAATTTGAATGCAATTGCTCGGGCATTAATTTTTTCAATTAAACGTCGAACTTGTTGAGGATTCATTCTTTCCTCCATCTTGTCTCCTATTTCTTTATTTTTAAGGCTTTTTTCATCATTTAAAATTACGATTAATTCCGATTCTACCGGACTTAATTTAAAATTATGTTTCTTCTCAAATATCTCAAATTTTGCATACAATCCTTGGCTCTTTTTAACCAAGGCATTTGCATCTTTCAATACTTTTTTGTCAATCCCTGGGTCTGTCTCTAAATCTTTGAGATTTGGTATATTCTCGATAATGGGTATTTTCTTATCAAATTCATCAAAACAAATTCTACAGAATCTTCCACCTTTGCTTTCCATTATTTGGTCCTCATTCACTATTTTATGGTTATTTTTGCATCTAACCTCAAAAGGTTGGAAAATATCTGAATAGTCAAACCTGTTTCTAGCCAATACTTTTGTATTGAAATCAAATATTAAATTCTCGCGATCACATAATGCCTTGTTTATAACATAGACATCGTACTTTTTCGAGATTCCTGGGACTTTTACACCCTCCAAATCCTTTGGAGTAATTAATCCAATTCGTAATACTAAAAAGGTACCCTCTAAAATTTTTAATCGATAAGATAAGTTCGAATCTACCCAGAAATGTGATTGTGGTACTTTTTCATCTCCTCTCTTTCCAGATTTCTGCTCCATAACTCGTGACATCAACTTAACCCATAGTGCCATAATTTCTTCTTCTTTATTTCCATAGATTTGCGTTATTTTTTTAATAAAATCTTTTCCCATCCACCTCTCGACGTTTTCAATCGCTGCGGATTTCAGATCGTTATTTGTAAAAGGTACCGGTTTTTTTTCCGCACATTTATATAAAATATGACCAATATTTCTTGGAACATTCATAGATGTTAAGAAGAGATATTCTAAAGCAGTTGTGGGATCCTGGAATATTTCATCTAATTCCACGCTTAGATCGAAATGTTCCAATCTTTTTTTGATTACTGATTCAGTGAATGTAATCGCATGAACTTTTGCATCTTCATAGCATTGCTTCAAACCTTTTGAGACATCTCCATATAATTCAACAAAATCAAGAGGAATAGAGATTAATTCTCTTGTTTCATCTAATCTTACGAAAGAGTATTCGCCGGGATATGCTGCAATCTTTGCTTTAAATAATCTATAATTCAAAATGAAATATGGTTCAAGAAGGTTCTTTTCTAAAAATTCCTGGTGAAAGTCCGGTATTTCAGAAAATTCATCAAAGAAAATATAACACGCATCTATGTGATATTCTTTTAATAACTCAATTAATTCGTTCATTATTTCCGATATTGAATCAATTATTATTGATTCAGCAACCGTAGATTTTTCGTTTTCCCCTTTGGTAGATACCTTATCTTGTACAGACAAATTGGTTAAAGATAACTCCGCACCTAAGTTTTTAGTCGTCGTCTCAATTTCCTTAAAAATTGTTTTTCCTGTTGATATCGGAATAAAATCTGGATTGATTAATTTGGAAATAAGAGTTTCAATTTTCTTTTTTGTTTTTCCAAGAATCCTGTCTTTCCAATTCAATATTGATACAATTCCGTTTGAATTTAACGAAATCCATATTTTGGATAGAAAATAGGCTATAAAGATTGATTTCATGACATATGGTAATTTATCGGAATATGGTGCGGATGGGTCCCACACTTCTTTCATATTGAGGAAAACAGGTAAAATTCTCTTTCTTTTTGCCAATCTTAAATTAAGTTCTGTTCTTTTCTCTTTTAAAGAATAAAGGCACTCAATAAATGCCCTAGCCATTAATGAGCTCTTTCCAGTCCCTCTTCTTCCAATTATGACATTGTGGTCAGGTTGCATTATTTTTTGGAGAATGGTTTTGTTTTTGTCATCTAAAGGATCGACATAATATTTGATCCACTCTTCATCTTGAATATCTGAAGTGACACCAAGCATAGAATTAAAACAATCAAGTAGTTTTGATTTATCTAACAAATTGAATCCGCTCTTGAACCCAGCATATGTAGAGACATTATTTGATTTTTATCACTTTAAAAATATTTATACATTTCTTTAGAGGAAGAAATTTTCTTGAATAATCATTAAAATTGGATTATTTTTCTCGAAATTGCCAAAACATTATTTATTCCAAGAAATCTACTAAATCTCTTGATTTTTTGTAGACTTTGCCCGCTTTTTGAAATCTGGGCCAGTGCGCAACCGCTTCCAGATTATTTCTCAACGCCAATTATAGCACCAGAAGTAGATAATACGATATTACAGCGATTTCTCACATCACATATGCAGCTTTTTGACAAGATAATTCCAAATATTTTGCTTGGTAACATTCGTGCCGATGCGGCGCTCCACTTGAAAGATGGCAATTGGTGGATCGCAAATGATAAGATAACCGTGGGTTATCTTTCATGGATATTTTTAAATTGTTGTTCATCGGGTCCAAGAAACGTAAAGGGTTTAGCATGCTTGGTGAAACGACGCGATTATTTTTAATATTCAAAATATACTGATTTTACTGATGGAATTGGTTATCCCAAAATTATTTGTGGCTTTCTACTTAATCCCATCAAATTTTAAGAAACTGTAATAAATATACGTTTAAATCTAGGCAGATGAATGAATTAAAAGAAATTATTTAAATATTATTGGATAAAGCCTTAAAAATCCTTTATATACCTGCAGGATTTTCAAAGTATGGTGAAAGTATTATGAACATAGAAGAGATAAAACAGAGCTGTCTGAATCTTAGTAAAATAAACAATTTGCATGATATTAAAGAATTAATTTCTGAGAAGAGTGATGATCCCTTTTTTAAATTGGCTTTGGGTTTAGGATTAATCGAAGACGAAAACACATATAAAGACGCTGAAAAGATTTTTGACGAACTTTTTGTGCAGTTATTTGATACGCAAGCTATTGCTTTTGAAGATCTTTGGATGTATGAAGATATCAATAGAGTTTGTCGTCAAATCTTGAATCTCGATCCGAACAATTTTACCGCATTATTTAGACTAGCTATGAGTAATGGAGAACAAGGGAATTTGCGCTGGTCAATTTTTTATTGTAAAAAGGCATTAGCGATTAATTCCAATGATGATGATACATGGTTTTTATTGGGGCGTGATTATGTGTATGCTGGAAAATCAAAGGAAGCACGCAAGATTTTGGAGATAATGAAGAAGAAAGGACTTTCGTTAGCTGATACTCTAGCAAGTTTGATTGAAGAATCATCACATTGGCCAATGGGTTCGGGACAAAGTTGATTGCATCAGTCGTTTCGACACGAGTTGTAATGGAACATGCCCCTGATAAAAGATATTGATAGCATCTTGAAGTATGGCGCCAAGACGACGTCCTACAAATTCGCAACCCTGCTCGCTATCTTCGATTACATCATCGAAAATCCATCGGAACGGCCCGCCAACAACTTTCATTTCATTCCCATCATCTACCTCGCAAAACAATTCTTGATGTATTATTATCCCTTTTCGTTCACGGATATCGCGCAAGGGACGCTCGCGGAAAACAAGCAACTCCGTGTCATCTTGTCTATTAACGATCTTAGAGCCAAGGCTCAAGAAGAAACCACGAATGGTTCAAAATTGTTCAAGAAGCTGGCCACCGCGAGCGAGGACGGCTTCAAATGGATCGCCATGGCTCTTGATGAGGGTAACCAATTACCTTCACCCCTAATTAACACGATTGCGCAAATCCGCGAAACAATTCTAAATCAGCCATTAAAGTTCATAGACAAGGTCAAGCAGGACGTCATCCGGTTTTTCGGCTTGATGAGCAAGAATCGGCCCTTCATGGCGACCTACGACGAGCATCTAACCGCCGGCCTCGAATGCAAGTTTCGTGGAGAGATGACGTGGCCCGAGATGATGGAAGCCGACGACACGAGCCTCCTGCTTGATGACATCACGTTCAACGAGTTGGCGCGCCTTCGTTTCTGGGGTCGCGAAGTCATCATCAAAGGCTGGCTTGAATACATTGTGAACCTTTCCGCAAACCAGACGAAAAACATCTATGCATTCGACGTGCTCGAGCTGTTCAATGCAATATATGCCCGAGACTTTGAACGGGATGCAGAACTCGTGGCGAGATATCGGCGTGCTTACGAATCCTTTGGCGACCTGCGATGCGTGTACACGGGGAACGATTTGTCGAATCTTTCCTATCATCTCGACCACTTTTTACCATGGGTCTATTATCCTGTCAATCGGTTCTGGAATCTCGTTCCCTCGGAGCCGCGCCTCAACCTGGATAAATCCGCACGCCTCCCCGAGTGGACGCCCGCCCTCGAAACCCGCCTTCTGCGGCATCTCGTTTCGTGCATCGAGCATTGCACCGATCCCATCATTCATGGCGACCTCGCCTATTATTACCACTTCATTCAAAAAGACCCCGCCTTCGATTATGAGCATGCCGATCCCGAGAAAATCGCCCGAGACCTGCTCGTTCACGTGAAAAAAGGGCTGGAAAGCCTGGAACAGATCATTCCAGGCACGAGATTCAATCCCGATAGTTCTT
>Ga0209039_10001421_pt1 | contig 22248 bp, 16 predicted proteins | sample BogFormECP12_OM1_FD_188238 | JGI IMG/M metagenome (GOLD analysis project Ga0209039, IMG submission 188238) | Bog forest soil microbial communities from Calvert Island, British Columbia, Canada - ECP12_OM1 (SPAdes) (version 2) | ecosystem: Environmental > Aquatic > Freshwater > Wetlands > Bog ... | reverse complement strand
ATGAGTAAGCCATCGAGTTTGGAAGGTCGGGGCAGGGTTGAGGCCGACGGTCACGGACTGGCTCTCGGCAGAAGCCGCCGAGACTGACGAGCCAGCTCTGGGCTCCCTATAACAAGGATGAAAGAAGCTGGTGCGGAAGGGGGGATTCGAACCCCCACGCTCTTGCGAGCGTCAGCCCCTCAAGCTGGTGCGTCTGCCAGTTCCGCCACTTCCGCACATGAGGACTGAAAGAAAGCTCTCAGCGTTCAGCCGACAACAATCAGCTAGAACCGTCGTGAAAACGAACCCTCAGCGGACCAGCTAACAATTGTCCAGCCCTTGCTTTTGCTGAACGCTGATAGCTGCTCGCTGAATGCTACTTTACCTACTTCTTCGCGGGCGCGGGGGTCGCCGGGGCGGATTTCGCCGGCACGTTCTCCAACACCGAGCCGCCGCTCGTGCGTCCGGAATGAACGTAGAGGGTGATCGATGTGACGATGAAAAGCAATCCCAGCACCCAGGTGATTTTGGACAAAAGGGTGACGGAGCCGCGCGGCCCAAAGGCCGCCTGACTGGTCCCCCCGAAGGCCGCAGTGATATCCACGTTTTCGCCGCCCTGCAGGAGCACTCCTCCGATCAGCAGCAGGCAAATAAGGACGTGTAAGACTTCGACAAGATGGATCATTCGTTAAGCTCTCAGCTTTCAGCATTCAGCAGTCAGCTCATGCTCTGGCTGAAAGCTGAGCGCTGATTGCTGACCGCTATTTATAATTCACCAGAGCGGTAAACGAATCAACTTTCAGACTCGCTCCGCCTACCAATGCGCCGTCAATCTCTTCCTGGGCCATCAGCCCACCAACATTATCGGGCTTCACGCTGCCGCCATAAAGAATGCGCACGGCGCTCGCTTCTTTTTCTCCGAACTTTTCCCGGGCCAGCTCGCGCAAAAGGCGATGACTATCCGCAGCCATTTCCGGCGTCGCGGTGCGCCCCGTGCCAATCGCCCAGACCGGCTCGTAAGCAATTATGATACGGGAAAAATCGGAGGCGGTCAATCCGGCTAATCCGCCGTCGAACTGGGTTTTCAATACTTCCCCTGTGCGACCGGATTCGCGCTCCGCCAGGGTTTCGCCGACGCACACGATGGGAGTAAGGCCCGCGGCCAGGGCCGCCTTGAGCTTGCGGTTCACCTGCTCGTCGGTTTCGCCGTGATCGTGGCGGCGCTCGGAGTGGCCGATGATGACGTGCGTGCAGCCGGCGTCCACCAGCATCGCCGAGGAGACATCGCCGGTGTGGGCGCCTTCCTGGTCCCAGTGCATATCTTGCGCGGACACCGCAACTTTCGATCCATCGGCCGCCTCCGCCGCGGCGGCCAAGGCCGTGAAGGGCGGCGCTACCACTACTTCACAGTGCTCGGCTTGCGCCGCCACCGGCTTGATCATCTCAATGAAATGCACCGCTTCCGAGATGGTCTTGTACATCTTCCAGTTTCCAGCAATTACCGGTTTACGCATTTAGATAAGTCCTTTGGGTTAGTTGTCTGTCGTCAGTTGCCCGTGGTCCGTTGCCCGTCTTCCCCAAGTTTTGTTTACTGCCTACTGCTTACCGCCTACTGCCTACTTTTCCGTCAAGGCCGCGACGCCGGGGAGGGTGATTCCGGAGAGAAACTCGAGCGAAGCTCCGCCGCCGGTGGAGATGTGCGTGATCTTCGCCTCGACTCCGGCCTTTTTCACGGCAGCTACGGAATCTCCGCCGCCTACCACCGAAACCGCGGATGAATCGGCGACGGCGCGGGCGATGGCCACGGTGCCTTCCGCGAACTGGGGAATTTCAAAGACCCCCATCGGGCCGTTCCAGACGATGGTCTTGGCCTCGGCGATTTGGGCGGCGAAGTCAGCGCGCGTGGCCGGCCCGATATCCACTCCCAAGCGATTGGTGGGAATGCTGCGCGTCGGCGCCACTTCCGCCGCCGCGCTGGCGTCAAGCTTCTCCGCCACGATGTGGTCAAGGGGCAGGCGAAGGTCGATGCTGCGGCGCTCGGCGAATTGCAGCAGGTCGCGTGCCAAGTCGAGCTTGTCCTCCTCGACCTTGGACAGCCCCACTTCCACGCCCTGTGCCTTCAGGAACGTGTAGGCCATGGCGCCGCCGATCAGGACGCTGTCCGCAAACTTCATCAGGTTTTGCAGCAGTTCGATCTTGTCGGATACCTTGGCGCCACCCACGATGGCGACGTAGGGCCGCTCGGGGTGTCCCACCGCTTTGCCCAGGTATTCGAGCTCTTTCTCCATCAATAATCCCGCCGCGCAAGGGGAAAGGTAGTGAGTAATGCCCTCCGTGGAGGCGTGGGCCCGATGCGCGGAACCGAACGCGTCGTCCACGTAAACCTCGGCGAGCGCAGCCAGCTTCTGTGCAAATTCCGGGTCGTTCTTTTCTTCCTCCGGATGGAAGCGCAGGTTTTCGAGCAGGAGCACGTCGCCGTCTTTGAGCGCCTTGGCTGCGGCTTCGGCTTCCGGACCGATGCAATCGGGCGCGAAGGCCACGGGCTTGCCGAGCAATTGCGCCAGGCGCGTGGCCGCGGGTTTCAGGCTCATTTTGGGATTGGGCTTGCCCTTGGGCCGGCCCAGGTGCGAGGCCAGAATCAACCGTCCGCCGCGCTCCGCAATATATTGAATAGTGGGCAGCGAAGCTTGGATGCGCGTGTCATCGGTGATTTCGCCGGCGTCGTTTAAGGGCACGTTGAAATCCACGCGCATGAAAATGCGCTTGCCTTTGAGATCGAGGTCACGAACAGAAAGTTTAGCCATAGTATCCACTCCGAATTAATTTAGTCGGTTTCCGGAAAGAAGGCAGAAGGCGGAAAGCAGAAGGCGGCAACCAACCTATGAAGGCAGGAAACGTTCCGGACTTTCCATCATCTTGCCAATCATCCTTCCCAGTTCTTCGTATTTGACAATCAACTGACCTATGGTGTCCTTTGACAGATACCCGCAACTGCAGGCGAACTCCAGCCACACTTGTGTCTCGGTGGCCTCAGCATCGGAGTCGGCGAGTTTACTTACAAGCATGTTCGGATATTGACGTTTGCGGAATCCTTCAGCGATGTTGGCCGCCACACTCCGGGAAGACCGCCGAATCTGGCTTGTAAGGGAATAACGCTCGTCCGGTGGAGATGGCTTTGTTAGTTCAAAGATGCCCATAGCGAGCTTAAAAGCAAGGTTATAAACCCTCAGATCTCGGAAGCCACGGAGCATTGCACCTTCTTAAGGCAATCATTACAGAATGCGGGCCCACGGCGCTTCTTTAGGTCATCGACGACCCCGCATAGGTCCGGCAAACCCATCGATCCACCGTGGGATGTTATCCGCCTTCTGTCTTCCGCTTTCCGCCTTCTGTTCTTCTACAGTCCCTTCGCCGCCACGAAATTGATCAGGTCGCGGACGCGGCAGGAGTATCCCCACTCATTGTCGTACCAGGCGACGACTTTCACCAAGGTGCCGTCAATGACTTTGGTGAAGCCCGCGTCGACCATGGACGAATGCGGGTTGCCGGTGAAGTCCTTGGAGACCAGTTCCTCTTCGACATACTGAAGGATTCCCTTCATGGGGCCTTCCGCGGCTTTCTTTAGGGCCGCATTCACTTCCTCGGTGGTGGTGGGCTTTTCGACCAGCGCCACAAGGTCAACCACCGAAACGTCGGGCGTGGGGACGCGCATGGCGTATCCATCCAGCTTGCCCTTGAGTTCGGGGAGCACCAGGCCGACCGCCTTGGCTGCGCCGGTGGTGGTGGGGATCATGCTGAGAGCCGCAGCCCGCGCCCGCCGCAAATCTTTGTGGGGCAGGTCCAGGATGCGCTGGTCGTTGGTATAGGCGTGAATCGTGGTCATCGATCCCTTGAGGATCTTGAAGTTGTCGTGGATGACCTTCGCCGCCGGGGCCAAGCAGTTGGTGGTGCAAGAAGCGTTAGAAAGAATATTATGCTTTGAGGCATCATACATTCCATCGTTGACGCCCAACACGATGGTGATGTCTTCGCCCTTCGCCGGGGCGGAGATGATGACTTTCTTCACCGAACCCTTGAGGTGCTTCTTGGCGTCGTCGGCCTTGGTGAACAGGCCTGTGGACTCGACAACCACCTCAATGCCGAGCGAGGACCAGTCGATTTCGGCGGGGTCCTTTACTTTGAAGACGCGGATCGGCTTGCCGTTGACGGTGATGGCGTCCTCGCGGTAGCCAACGGTGGCGTCGAAGATGCCGAAAATCGAGTCGTACTTCAACAAATGGGCCAGAGTCTTGGGATCCGTAATATCGTTTACAGCAACGATTTCGATCCCGGGGTCGTTCAGGGATGCGCGCAGAAGGTTTCGGCCAATGCGCCCGAAACCGTTGATTCCAACCTTAACAGGCATGATTGCTACCTCCAGTGTAGTTCAACAGATTTGACGTAAATCAAAAATTCTATTCGGCCTAACGAACTAAGTCAAAGCTAAAAGGATTTGGGGACAGATTGTCCATAACTTGACATGCGCGAAAAAGCTCAACACATGGCTAGAATAAGAAGATGCCGCACCCTTGATTCCAAAGGTAAATGCCACCCGGTAGCGCGCGCCTTTCCCCACCTCTGGCGCCCCGCAGCCGGGGTTGCAATGCCTCGTCTGGTCCAATAGAATCCCTGTCGTTTTCATACTCAGCGGCCGTGAGTGATGATCCCCAAAGTTACTGACTTGCCTTTGAATCTCATGAGCCGCGCCGCTCGGAGGAAATTCCATCATGAAGAACGATGGCGAGATGATTCTTGTTCTTGTCCTGTTTGTTTTGGCCTGCGGCGCCGCCGGTGCCGAACCGCCCGCGAACGGTGCGCGTGACCTGCTGCAAGCCGGTACGGGAAGCTATGGTTGCTCCGCGCCAGACATTGCCCACTACGTAGCGCACCGGGCGGCCGGCCCGATGACGATTGACGGCCGGCTGGATGAGCCGTCCTGGCAGATGGCCGAGAAGTCCGGGCGCTTTGTCGACATGGTCACGGGCGCGCCGGGCTTTTATGACACGCGCGCCGCGGTGTTGTGGGATGACCAATACCTCTATGTCGGAATGTGGCTGGAGGAGCCCTACGTGGAAGCTCATCAGACCAAAACCGGGTCGCTGATTTTTCTGGAGAATGACGCCGAGGTCTTCATCGATGGCGGCGACGCCTATTCGGAATTTGAGATCAATGCCCTCGGCACCACCTATCAGGTCTTCTTCATTTGGAGGGACGCTTATCAGAAAGGTGGCCCCTTCGATGTTCCGGAGTTCGACGTCATGAAGCACCAAGCCCTGACCTTTGGAGGAGACTACGATCGGGCGGACAAATCTTTCTGGACCGGAACGCACCCGCGCGGGCTGCGCTGGGCATTTCTCGACTGGGCGTATCCGGGCCTGCGCCACGACGTCCACGTGGACGGGAAGATTAATGATAGCTCGGCCCCCGACAAAGGTTGGACGGTGGAACTGGCGTTCCCCTGGCAGGACCTGAAACCTCTGGCCGCGGGGCGGTCATTGCCTCCGCGCGACGGAGACGTGTGGCGGATTTTCTTCGGCCGGTTCGAATTGCTTAAACCCGGTGGCGCGGAGCTGAACCCCCACCCGGCCTGGGTGATGAGCCGGCACGCTGTCTACGACACCCATATTCCTGAGTGCTTCCCCTACATCCGGATGTCAAATAAAACCGTGGGGCAGTAGGTGGGTCCGCTCGGAAATTGGCGATTCCGTGCTAAACCCAGGCCGCTGGCCTGGGCGGGGGTAGAGCGGCCCTTGGGGCCTCAGGATCGCCGCGCACGATGTAGGGGCGGTTCGCGAACCGCACTGACGACAAGCTCGGCAATTGGCAATCCCCGCTTCCCCCTCTCGTTCGTATGTCCAGATAATTTGTCGAGGGAATTTGTCCAGCGAATTTGTCCAGATTATTCGTCTGGACGGCTTGCCTGACGGTTTATCCTCGGTCATATTTCTCTGAATATATTATCATTTTGTACTTGACAAATAGGATATCAATGATAGACTAATATCAGAGGCCAGCACATGATCGCTGACCGGGAAGATCGCGGACCGGTATTAAGGGGGCGAGGCAATCCGGCAGGTCGCCCACCTGCTGCTGAAGCCCGAAGGCTATGAACGGAAGATGGAGGCGTTCAAAAAGGCGGCGGTTGGAAACGAACCTGCGGGAAATAACGAATTAAAGACTTTCTGTGTATATGTTGATGATAATAAAAGAGGTTAGCGATATTTCCAATGATCCGGCTAAATTGCCAAGTCATTGATATTAAATCAATTAAGGGGATTGGTGGATATCGTGGCTCAAAAAAAGGGGAACCCAAAAATGAAGGTAAGTCAGTATAAGTTATTGAAAACAAATGTAGAAAAAATGTCAGTTTTTGGCTCTGAGTATATATTGATGAAAAATAAGCTACTTATAATTGTCCTGTGTATAGGTTGATGAAAGGAAAAGTAGTTACCGAAAATGAAGGGAAATGGGAAAACGCCTTTCAAGTCGGCAGGTTGGGCACGCTCGGAGAATGCCGACCTAAAGGTCGGCGCCACAAAACACCGCAGCTTACCATCATGTATGAGAAACAAAAATGGTTAGAGATGAATAGCGAAGATTCTGCGCAATTCATATTGACCCGCCCCTTCGGGCGCTCAATACTGTTTCACGCTCGCCACCTGGTCGCCGTCGAAGGTTACGAAAAGAACGTGGGGAGGGAGTCCGTAGATCCAGTCTTCCTGCTCGGAGCCGTTCCGCACCTCGCGCACGCGCCGATCCGGCGAGCCTTTCGCGGAGAGCACCGCGTCGCGGTCCATTCCGACGATCACATTGTGGTTCTTGATGGCTTCCTTGACCGCGGGTGGGACATTCGGCGAGTACAAGACGGTGGGCGAGTGACGCTCGAAATCGAGGACGCCGGAGAGGATCTTCTTCAACTCCGGGACAGTGAGGTCAGGAAGGGCCTTGCCGTAATCCAAGGTGATGGAGGAACCAAACGCGGTAGCCGGTGGTTGTTGCGACCCAATCGGGGCAGTTTCCGTTCCCATGCCGACCTCGATGTGCTGGTACCACTTCTTCCCCGATCTTCCTCCGCCGTTGACTTCGAAAATTACCTGGTTCGACTTGAACTCGATCTTGGTGATTTCGGCGGGAGTGCCCGGTTGCATGGCCATGCCGTTGTTGTGCATTTCCTTTTGGGCGTCCGACTGGTCCAGCTTTCCCTGCGCGTCGATGCGCACGCCCCTTTTCCCGCGAGGCAGGGGAACTTTGGTGACCCCCACTTCCCGCAGGAGTCCACGGATGATGTCAATACGGGCGTTGCGATCCATGCCCTCTTTGGGAAAGGCGAAGGGAATGACGAGGAAGGCGCTGGCCATCCACAAGCTCCGCCACAGCCAACTCCTGGTGGCTTTTTCAGGGCGAGCATGCGTTTCGAAGCGCCAGGCGGACATGGGAATCAGTCTCTCTTCGTCTCTTCCCCGGGAGGAACGGAAAAAATTGTGATTGGCCGGTCAGGCCAAGGCGATGTCACCGGAGCAAAAACCAGGGCTTTCATTTCCTCAGTCGTATAGATGCTTTTTGTAAACGAGAGGTACACGATGCCGACCAATATTGCTCCCATCGCCAGCAAACCGCCTTCCGGGCCGTAGGGGCCGCCGGTCAGCCAGATGGGTCCCCGCACGCGCGCGGTAAGGGTGCTGGCCGGAATAATGAGGCCGCTGACCGGCAGCCCCAGGAAAAAACCCATGAGGAAATTCCAGATAAAGTGCATCCCGATGGGCATCCACAAGGCGCGCGTTCGTAAATAGGCGATGCAGAAGGGGATTCCAACCAGTGCGGTGTTAAGGGTGGAGATCCACGTCCGATGCGGATTGCCGAGATGAGCAAGGCCAAACAACGCCGAAGTGGCAGCAATGGCCCCCGCGGGAGTGATCGACTCAGCCAGCCGCTGAAACGGGTATCCGCGAAAGGTTGCCTCCTCAAAGGCCGCCGCCAGGGCAAAAAACACGAACGTGAAGGATCCCGCTCGCAGCATCGGATGGGGGGTAAAGGTGAAGTGCGCGAAGCCGCAAACCCACTCCAGCATGATCGTGACGAACAGCATCGCGCCGCCCACCGCCAGACCGCGACCCAGTTCCCTCCCCCACCGAGGGTGAAACGCCAAGCCCACGGAACCCAGAGGTCGCCCCTCGAAGACCGCCGTCATCAGCTTGAATGCGGCGATAATCGCGACGAGGCCCATGAGGAATTGCCAGAAGGCCGCCACGTATTCGCTGGGCTGAACCTTCAGGATGAGAAAAATCGTTCTCAGCGTCGCCGCGGTGAACACGAGAACAGCGAACAAAAGCATAACGGAAAGAAAAAATCGCCAAATGGGGCGCAGGCGGTCGTCCGCAATAAATATGGCCGTCGAATTCATCGCGCTCCCCGGGCTCGCTCAACCTGGTCGGCGTGCACCTCCAGCCCGGTGCTCGAAATGCCAAAGCTGATGATCTGCCCGCCCATTTGGGTCAGGGCGTTCTCGACGGCGGGCTTGGTGCCGGGGCGGACCATGAAGACCACGCATCCGCCGCCCCCGGCCCCGCAAACCTTGGCGGCCATGGTTCCCTGCTTATGGGTCTGTTCGATCATGCGGTCGATCTTGGGGGTGGAGATGCCTTTGAAATTGCGTTTGCGGTTTTCCCATTCCAACGCCAGCAACTCCGCCACGTCGTTCCAATCCCGCGCCAACAGCGCTTCGCGCATCTGGCTGGCGATGGTGGTGATTCGGTCGAAATTCTTGAGGACGTGCTCGTCGTTGTCGATGTGGGATTTCATGACCTCCCAGTTATTGATGGCGGAATTGCGCGGTTGCCCCGTGTAGCAAAGTACAAACCGCTTTTCCACGTCGGAGAACGGCAGAGGCAGGCGCTCGACCTTCACGCCGTCGCGCTCCAGATGGACGGAATTGGCGCCGCCGTAAAGCGCCGGGAAGTAGTCCTGCCAGCCGGTGGGCACGCGGATGACAATGGCCTCCACGTTTTTGGCAATCTCCAGGATCGTGCTGCGCGTGCAGCGCTTGCCCGTGACGCGTGCCAGGCCTCCGCACAGGGCGATATTCAGCGCCGAGGAGCCCCCCAGACCGGCGCCGGCCGGCACCTGCGAACTGGTCTTGATATTCAAACCGCGCCGCGGCTCAAAAAACATCACCAGTTCCCGCAGCAAGGGGAGCTTCGAAACGCCCAGAGAAAGGTCGGTGAGGTTTTCCCAGCTTTCCCGCAATCCCTGGTCCTGCGAGATCAGGACGATGCGCCGGTCCGCACGGGTGTCAATCACACACGAGGCATAACATCGGATGGCAATATTAACTGTTTGTGCTCCGGGATGAAAAAGGTAGAGCGGCCAGATATCCACCGTTCCGCCCGCCAAATCAACGCGTGCGGGCGCTCGCGCTTCAACTCGCATGGGGTCTCCTTAAGAGTTATCAGTCATCAGTTTTCAGTTATCAGTACGCGGCCCTAAGTGGCAACACTCTTTCCGCATGCATTTTCTTAACGGATGACTGAAAACTGACGACTGATTACTTTCTTACTCCTGCGTCACCTGCATCGTTTCGTCGATGGAAAGGGTTGGCCAACTGGCTTTGGCGGGGTCCGAGGGCCTGGCCGTGATTTTGAAATGTTGACCATCGTCCACCTCCGCGTTGTAATTGTAGCCGCGCCGGTTCGCACCGGAAAACGTAATCGAGCCATCTTGCTGTAGTTCGTCAACCGAGACATAGGACCCATGACTCGCCATGTACAACCTCTCGGCCTGCGCGATGGCCAGCAGGTCGCTCTTTACCCCCACCACGTCGATGGTCTCGGCGGGAGGCTGCGCGCCGGCGGGTCCTTGAGAGAACTGCGCCTTCATCACAAACCAGATGATCGCCACCACGATCACCAATCCCAGAATGGCTCCCCCTGCTTTCATAGTTCCCCCTCTCCGACCGGCAGATCCGAGCGGCCCTATTCTGACGCGATGTGCGCGCGGATGCAACAAGCAGGCGTGATTATCTCGACTTTGGGACACTTTGGGAGGGGGGTCCGCAAGGGCGCGGATCGAGAAGAGTTTCCCTTGTTGCCGCAGTTCCTCCGTGTCCTCAGTGCCTCTCAAGACTTAACACAGAGTCCACGGAGTCACTCTGTGACCTCTGTGTTATTTCTTTTCTGGCCACGGAGGATACAGGGATCCGCGTTTGCGGAGATCATCGGACTGGAGAATCCCGCGCGGGGCGAACGGTCGCCTGCCACCAATATGGGCGGGCTTTCATCCGCAGCGCCCCCTGACGCGGCAAAGGGGGATTTCTTCTCGACCTCGGGCAAGTTAAGATGTCCGCGGGCACACACAGTTCGATTTTCGCAAGTGGAGGCGGTGGCGTGACGGAAGCATGCGATGTGGTGATTGTGGGCGGAGGGATTGTGGGCGCGAGCATTGCCTATCATCTTGCCGAGGCCGGATGCGCGAACGTCCTGGTGTTGGAGCGCGAGCCTCACCTGGGACGCGGCTCCACGGGCAAGAGCATGGGTGGCGTGCGCGCGCAGTTTTCCACCGAGATCAACATCCGCCTGTCACTCTATGCTCTCGATTTCTTTGCGCGCTTCGAGGAGGCCACAGGATGCCCCGCCGGCTACCGTCCGCAAGGCTACCTGTTCGTGGCGACGAGTGAGAAACACTTGGCTTACTTGCAGACCAACTACCAACTGCAAATGGCGTGCGGGGTGAAGACGGTGGAATTGCTCTCGCCCGCCGAGGTTTTGCGACGCATGCCGCATTTGCGCGCCGACGACATCGTGGGCGGCAGTTTCAGCTCGACCGACGGATTTGTGGACCCGCACAGCGTCATGACCGGCTTCATGCAGCGCGCCACCGAAAAAGGCGTCCGGCTATGGAAGAACGCAGAAGCCACGGCGATTCGGCAAGACGCGCACGGCATTGCAGCCGTCGAGACGACGCGCGGCCAAGTGACCACGCGGACGGTGGTGAATGCCGCCGGACCGTGGGCGGCGCAAGTCGCAGCGCTGGCGGGAGTGCCCTTGCCCGTCGAACCGCTGCGCCGCATGTTGGTCCCCACCGAACCTTTCCCTCTCATCGCGCGCGACGCGCCCATGACCATCGATATGGCCACGGGTTTTCACTTCCGCCCCGAGGGCCTGGGAATCCTGCTCGCCTGGAATGATCCGGAGGAGACGCCGGGATTCAAAACTAATTTCGATCCAGCGTTCGTGGAGAAGATTCTGGTGCGTGCCGTGGACCGCGTTCCCTGCTTTGAGGCGCTGGAAGTGAATCCCAAGCGCGCCTGGGCCGGCCTCTACGAAATGACGCCGGACCATTACCCCATCCTGGGTCTTGTGCCCGAGGTCCCCGGCTTGTATCTTGCCAACGGCTTCAGCGGACACGGCGTGATGCACTCACCCGCCACCGGCAAGGTCCTGGCAGATTTGATCCTGCACGGCCACTCCGACCTGATCGACGCCCAGGCCCTCAATTTGGCGCGCTTCGCCGAAGGCCGCCTCATCCACGAGACCGCCGTGCTGTGAGGGCGAGAAGCAGGCGCGGGGAGATGAGGCATGATCTCCAATGTTAGAAAGACCAATTCGACGCGTCATATGCCTAAACTCCGCCGGGTGTCAGGAAAGGAGGCGATCCGCGTAAATGCACATCCGTGAAGCCCGACCTCAAGATGCTCCGGCGATTGCCAAAGTACATGTCGATAGCTGGCGGACAACCTATGGGAGGATTGTCGCGAGTGAGTTCTTGGCTTCGCTGTCAAACGAAGAGTCTGAGCGGATGTGGCTGAATGGGCTTTCATCTTCCACAAACCCAGTTTCCCTCTTCGTGGCGGAAACCCCTGACGGTGCTGTGGTCGGATTCGCAGCCTCCGGTCCTGAACGCGAGGGCGACGCAACTTATAAGGGTGAGCTCTACGCGGTTTATCTGCTGCAGAATTACCAAAGGCAAGGGGTTGGAAGTGCGCTTATCAGGGCCTGTGTGCAGAAACTCGAACAGCGTGGTTATTCATCTTTGCTCCTCTGGGTCTTAAGAGCGAATCCTGCACGCCACTTTTACGAAGCGCTGGGCGGGAAAGTTCTGCGCGAAAGAGAAATTCAGATCGGCAATGAACGGCTTATTGAGGTGGCGTATGGATGGGCCGAGACACGATCTATTGTCGAAACTTGACGCCGCAATGTTGGATCGGGAACGGGGGGAGCACCGCTTACTGGTTTGCCATCAAAAAGAGTATGCCCCGGTTGACTGTCGGGTCTAGCTTGACGCACACTTGGCATTGTGAAGAGCTTACAAGTTGTATTGGATGCGGCGCTGTTGCGCGCGACGGATAGAGCCGCCAAGCGCACGCGAGTGAACCGTTCGGCGCTGGTCCGCGAGGCGCTACGAGAGTACCTGAAACGTCTCGGGACGCGAGAGCTGGAGGCCCGCGACCGAAGGGGCTATGAGGAGCAACCCCCGGTCTCCACCAAGGCGGGGGATTGGGAGAGGGTGGCAGCGTGGCCGGAGCGACAGCAAGGGGGGAAGTTCGACTCTATCAATTCCCCCGCCCGGACAAACAAAGACCCGTGGTCGTGCTCACGCGGGAGAGCTCGATCGCATACTTGTCCGCCGTCACGGTGGCGCCCATCACTTCTACCATTCGGGGAGTGCCGTCCGAGGTCTGCTCGACCGAAGCGGACGGAATGAAGGGCAAGTGCGCCTGAGCATCCAATAGGCATTCATTTTGGACAGGAGGGAAGTGATGGACCTTCAATACCCCGTAGGGAAATTCACGTGGAATCGCAGCGGCGAAGGTTTGCTGGCCAGTGAGGCGGAGCGGCGCGAGTGGCTTTCCGACATCGAGGAGACGCCGGCGCAACTGCGAGCGGCCGTCTCGGGGCTTACGGAAGCACAACTCGACACGCCTTACCGGCCCGGTGGTTGGACCGTCCGTCAGGTGGTGCATCATCTCGCTGACAGCCACTTGAACGCCTATGTGCGCTTCCGTTTGGCGCTCACCGAGGACAAGCCCACCATCAAGCCCTACGACCAGGCTTTATGGGCGCAATTGGGCGACGCGCGCACGGCCTCCGCCGAGCTTTCCTTAACCCTGGTCGACGCACTGCATCAACGCTGGGTGATACTGCTACGCTCGCTCGAGCCGGAGGATTTTTCCCGCGCCCTGAAGCATCCGGAACTGGGGCAGGTGACGCTGGAGAAATACCTGGCGATGTACGCCTGGCACGGGAAACATCACGTGGCCCACATCACCGGCCTGCGCCAGCGCTCGGGTTGGAAAGCGGCCAGCGCGTAAGGCCCTTGGACACCCCCGCTATTTCTGCGCCGCCAGGAGAGTAGGGTACGGTGTCGCAAGAGTTGAGGGGCTGAACATCACAAATTTCCCGCTGGAAATGATAATGCCGGCCACGGACCCGCCCGAGGAACTGACGCTGAAGGTCCCGTCAGAATTGACGTTGTAGGTAGCGGCGAGGAAGGGCGAACCCGTGTCTTGCCCGCTCGTCGAACTGATGTCCGTGATGCCGGTAATGTTCCCGTTGCCGTCAAGTGTGAGGGGGGCCACCTCCGCCTGCGCACTTTGGATGACGACCTCGGCCATCCCGCCGAAGAAGTTTCCCGAGAGCGAGGCGTTGTTGAAGGGCCCTGCCGACTGCGGTTCGAAAGATCCCGTGTCCACCCCCGGGGCGGCATCCACGATGAAGCCCGTGTTCAGGCCCGTCAAATAAAAGAGGGGAGGAGTGCCTCCGCAACTTTGGGTATCGCTGCTAAGGGTCACACGGCCGTTGGACTCGACGGTGTAGGTGCAGGTCAAGGTGCTGGAAATCTGCATCGTGCCCGCCCGATCCTCATAAAACGTGATCGCGATGGAACTGCTCCCATCGGCGTTCGCCGTCTCCAGGGAGACGGTCGTCGCGGTGCCGACCAAGCTCAGCCCGTTGAGGGAGAAAATCAGGTTGCCGTTCAGTGAAGCTTGCGCAAAGCCGGAAGCTCCCGCCGGCACGCTTTGCTGCTCCCATTCCCCGCTTGCGAAGGGGCCGGGGTCGGCATCTACGACCAGCAGTTGAGAACCCGACACGGCATAAAAAGTGATGTTGGAGTTGGATTCTCCCAGGGCGATGATTCCCGTACCGCGGCCATTGGCATCAAGGGTGGTGTAAGTGCCGGCAACCGCGGGTGCCGCCGTGTTGGTGATGGTCCATGCATCGTTGCAGTCCTGCTCTAGGCTGTTGAAGGTGTTGCCGCTCGCACTGAGCACGCCCACACAGACGTCGCGCCCGCCTTGGGGAGAGGGATCCCACCCGATGGTGCGGAAAACGTAACTGCCGCTCAGTCCACCGGCAAAGGCGCTGGAGGCTTGGAGCAGGAACTGGCCCGCCGCAATATAGGCGCTGGGGCTGGGGCTGTCCCATTCGATCAGCCGGCCGGCGGTGGCGATGTTCGAAGACATCGACCCGAGAGCGAAGTGGGTTACGAAGGTTCCGAAGGGGGTCGCCAGGGTGGCGCAACCGCGATGGTCTGATCCCACCGAGTAGGAGCTGGCCGAGGTCACGATGTTGCCGTTTTGGGCGCCCAGGACGCCGTTGGTGTCAGCTTCGCCGGCCGTGATCCTGCCGGTGCCGTCGGCGGTAAAAGAGCCCACAACGGTCAGGAAGCCGACGCCATTAAACCCGCTCAGACGGAAGGCATAGGACCCGCTGAGGACCGCGTTGTTGCCCGAACTGGCACACGCTTCCGCGGCGTTATCGACCGTCATGCTGAGCGCTTGCGTTTGAGTCTCGGGCGTCGAACTTGAATCCTTAACCATGACGGTGAAATATGCCGTCCCCATAGATGATGGCGTTCCCGAAATCGCGCCCGTCGATGAGTTGAATAGCACACCCGCGGGCAGCGCTCCGGCGGGGACACTCCAAGTGTAAGGCGGTGTGCCGCCCAGCGCCGCCACCTTGGCGTTGTAAGGCGTGGCCAGCGTGCCGTCGGGCAGGGAGGACGTGGTGATGGCCAACGGTCCCGCAGCGCCAATCGCGATGGCCAGGGACTGGGTTTGGGTCTGCGGCGTCGGGGTCGAATCTCTTGCGGCGACCGCAAAAGTGAAGTTCCCCTGCGACATCGGGCTCCCGGAAATCACGCCCGAGCTCGACTGCATCGCGAGGCCTGGGGGAAGCGAGCCCGTCGCCAAGCTCCATGTGTATGGAGGCGTACCGCCGCTGGCATCAATTCCTGCAAGGTAGGTGATCCCCTCGGACCCGGCCGGCAACGAGGTGGTGGAGATGCTCAACGCCGTGACGACGGTGAGGCTGAGCTGCGCTTGCGCCGAAGCGGGACCGCTTGGCGCGCCTGACGAATCGGTCACTTGCACCGTGAAGGTGGAAGTCCCGGACACGGTGGGATCCCCGGCGATTGCCCCGGAACTGCTCAACGACAAGCCGGTCGGCAAAGTGCCGCCGGCCACGCTCCAGGTGAGCGTTCCTACACCGCCTTTGGCTTGGAGAGTCGCACTGTAGCTCGCATTCGGTGTGGCATTGGTAAGCGTGGTGGTGTTAATACTTGGCGGGGGAGAAACTACGACCTCGGCTGAAGCAGTCTTGGTGGGGTCGGCGGCGGAGGTCGCCGTAACCGTGATGCTGAGGTTGGCCGAAGCCGAGGCCGGGGCGTTGTACGTTGCCGCGGTCGTCGTGGTGTTGGTAAAGGTCCCACAGGCCGTGCCCGTAACCCCCGTCCCGGAAGCGCTCCAAGTCACTCCCTTCGCGCTCGAGTCGTTTTCTAAGGTCGCGGTGAATTTCACGGTTTGTCCCTGATCGATATGGGTCTCGGCCGAAGGGGAAATGGAAACGGAGATAGCGGGTGGAGGAGGGGGAACTCCGCCTCCCCCGCCTCCGCCCCCACCACCGCACGCGCACATGACCACCAAGCCGCAGATTGCCAGCAAGAGTTTTCTTGATACCTTCCGTGGCGCTTGCCGGGTGGTTTGCAGGGCATGTGTTAATACAGTGCGAGATTCAAGGTGGCAGGGCCAGGAAACGGCTTCCTTGATCCCCACCGATCGCCCTCGTTTTCGCTGAACCTTTAGATGCATCATCCTTCTCCGTGGCCGGGAGTGCCGGTAGGAGGCATGAACCGCGCTGCCCCCACATTAGAATTCCTTCATGGTTGGTTATCGGCGGATGCCGGTCACGGGATGAGGAGATTTGGCGGAACCGCCTGCCCGGGCGTTGGAGCCCGCAGGCGCATCAGCGGTCGAGCGATTCTGTGGAGAGATTAGTAGCGGGGCTCAGGATGGCAGGTGGGAAGCGCTTTTCCGCAGGCGGTTCAGTTGTGGGGCGGGGTGCGTCAAAGACGACTCACCGCTCGCCGCCCCAGCAGCAAGGGCCAAGCCCGTACGAGGTTGAATTCTATTGCTGTCCGATCAGTAGGGTCGGAAATGTTAAGGTCGGATTGTTGACGATGACAAACTTGCTCCCGGAAATCGCCATGCCCACCGTGGTTCCGCCGGAAGAACCGGTGCTGAAAGTCCCATCCGGATTCAAAGAGTAGGTGTCTGAGCTGGAAGCACCTGCGGTCTGGCTGAGGGTCGAAGCAGTGTCGCTGGTGCTCGTCACAATTCCGTTGCTCGTAAGCGTCACAATGCCCACTTCAGCCTGCGCGGCTTGGTTGACCACTTCCGAAGTGCCCACGAAGTAAGTTCCCGCCAAGGAGGCGTTGGTGAGGCCCGTCGTCCGGGGTTCAAAGGATCCCAGCTCAATCGCCGAGTCCGTGCCGAGCACGAAGGCGGTATTGAGGGAATTCAGGTAGGCAATGGAGGGATTGGCGCCGCAACCGCTGCCATTCAGTGTCACCCGGCCAATCAAGACGACCGTATAGCTGCAAGTGGTGCTGGCAGTTTGCCAAGCGCCCGCCACATCGCGGTAAAGCTGAGTTACGACGGAACTGCTTCCATCGGCCGTCTCCGTTGCAATCGACACGTCCCCACCTGCCCCGGACTGCACTAGCCCATTATAGTAGGCTGCAACATTACTGTTGAAGGAGGCTTGGTTAAATCCCGAGCTGCCGAGCGGCACCTCTTCCTGCTGCCAATCCCCACTAAAGGTAGGGCTCGGATCGGAGTTGATCATCAAGACTTGCATGCTGGATACCCAATAGAACGTGAGGTCGGAGAAGTTTCCCGCCACTAGAAGATTCCCGGTGCCACGCCCGTTGGTGTCCGCCGTGGAATAGGTGTTGAGCGTAGTGTTCGTGGTCGTGTAGGTATTGGTCGTGTTGGAGACCGTGCCGTCATCGTTGCAGTCTTCTTGCAGGGAACTGAATTTAAATTTGGCGCCAGTCACAATCCCGACGCAGGCGACGCGGCCGGAAGTGGAGGGATCCCAGCCCGCCGTCCGTAGTGCGTAACTTCCTGTGAGCGGTGAGAGAAATGCGGAAGAGCTTTGCTGAAGGACCTGGCCGGCGGCAATATAGGCGCTGGCGCCGGGGTTGTCAAACTCCATGATGCGGCCTTGGGTCGCGACCCCTGCGGATATGGCCCCCAGAACGAACCGGGTGAAGAATGTCCCGAACGGAGTCGCGAAAGTAGCGCAACCTCGATTGTCGGGTCCCACCGAGTAGGAACTGGCACTGGTAATGAGGCTCCCGTTCTGGGCACCCAGAACGCCGTTGGTGTCAGCTTCGCCGGCCGTGATGTTACCGGCGCCGTCGGCGGTGAAGGAGCCCACCATGGCAAGAAAACCTCCCCCATTCGTGGTACTGGGAAGCGCATTATATCCGCGCAGGCTGAAGGCATATTGTCCCACGAGGAGAGAATCGTTACCGGTACTCGAGCAAGCCGCCGGCGCGGCATTGATGGTGATACTCAGTTGTTGGGTGGAGGTCTGCTGCGGCGAGCTTGTATCCGACACTTCCACAGTGAAAGAAGATGTACCGGGCGTGCCCGTGGGAATCCCCGAAATCGCCCCCGTCGTTGGGCTGAGCGCCAACCCGAGCGGCAGTCCCCCCGCGGTGACTGTCCAAACGAGGGGCGGCGTGCCACCGGTCGCCACGAGTTGCCCGTGGTACGCCGTATCCACCGCACCGTCCAGCAGCGAGCTTGTCCTGATGGTCAGCGGTCCCGAGGGGTTTATGGTGATGGAGAAGGTTGAGCTTATGTAATACTGCTGTATGGGGCTGGAATCAAATGCCTCCACAACAAAGGAGGCGGTACCCTGCACGGTTGGCGTCCCTGAAATCACCCCGGTGCTTTGCTGCAACACCAGTCCCGAGGGCAGACTGCCGCTGTAGATTCCCCAAGTAAAAGGCGGCATTCCCCCGGTGGAGGCAAGGGTGGTGCTGTAAGGGATGCCCACATTGCCATTCGGCAACAAGGCGTTGGGGACGGTTAGGACGCCCACGATGGTGAGGCTAAGCGTTTGTTGGGTTGAGAGCGCGCCGCCCGGCGCCCCTGATGAATCCGTCACCTTGACCGTGAAAGTGGATGTGCCCCCGGTGGTGGGCGTTCCATAAACAGTTCCCGCGTTGTTCAAGGACAGCCCGGCCGGTAGGGTTCCGCTGACCAGGGTCCAATTCAGGGGCTGCACACCGCCGGTACCCACAAGAGCGAAGTCGTAAATATAATTTGGCGTGGCGCTGGGCAGATTGGTGGTCACGATACTCGGTGGTGGCAAGACGTAGAATATTGCGGTAGCGGTCTGGAGCGTGTTGGCAACGGAGTTTGCCGTTACCGTGATGGTTAAGCTGGCTGAAACCGACGCAGGAGCAGTATAGGTTGCCGATGTAGGGGTAACGTTGGAAAATGTTCCGCACGCCTTGCCGGCGCAGGCCGCCCCGGTGGCGCTCCACGTCACGCCCGCGTTCGAAGTGTCACCGGCCAAGCTCGCGGTGAACTGCAAGGTCTGCCCTTGGTCGACGCTGGGTGGGCTATTGGGATTAATGGTCACTCTAATCAGCGAAACCGGGGACGGCGAGTTGTGGCCGCAACCACCCATCAACACCAGAATCGAGAGTGCCAGCGCGAGCTTCTTCATTATGTATGCCTTCCCCGTACCGTAACACATCCCTCAGGGCTTTGGGTATATCTCGGACTACCACCCGTCGAATCAACGCCGGGTCGCGGCCACTTGCGGAAAGCCTCAAGGGAAAGATGATGAAACGCTTCGAAACGCTGCCTCGCACCTCGCCGAAATCGGTGCGGCCATTCCGCCAAGGCGCCCTCAGCAACACAACTTGCCCCACGGTCGGCGCGATCAGGAAATGTGGTGATCGGTTGACGTGGGAGTAAAAGAAACCTGAAGCACCCCCGCTAGAACGGACGAACTTTGGTGGCGAGTCCAGCCATTCTTGCAGAACGCAAAGGCAAAGCCCCCTTCGCCAGGATAGGCGTCCAAGCCCCCTGCAAAGGCAACATATATTTCTACCTTCGTCCAAAAGTAATGTCAATTCTTCTTGAGCCTGTGAAGCCCCGGCCTTCCGGCACACCCCCAGAGAGCGTACCAGTTTGGGTAGGAATCGCGGCTAGCGCACCACGGCCAGCAAATTTTCCTCATCAATCATTACGCGCAGGGGTTTTTGCGGCGCAGTGAATTTGAAATGAGCCCCGGTCGCGCCCACCACCACCCGTCCCAGCGCGACCCGCTTGTCCCGGGCATAAAGTGCGACCACGCGAACAGGCATCTCAAAGTCGCTGGGAACATCGCTCTGGGTGATGGTCCCTTGAACAACGTAGGGGCCGCCGGCAAGCGCGCGAACCTCGGTTTTGAGAGTATAAGCCGGAATTCCCGTGTCGTAGACCCATTCGTTAAAGAACCAATCGAGCTTGCGGTTGTGTTCCAGGTCACTCTCCGCGGACATGTATTTTTCCGCGTGATGAATGAAATCTTCGGTGGAGACGGACTGACCTTGGTAATGAGTGAGAAAGTCGCGCAGCATGAGGAGAAAGCGAGCGTCCGAACCCGTCTTCGGATCGGTCATTAATCCCCGCAGCATGTGAAGAACCCAGCAGGCCTTCTTGTAAACGATGTTGGAGTATCCCTCCGGATCCAGAGAGCTGGAAAGCCTTTGCCCGAGCCAAATGGGACCGCCCGATTCAACGGTCGCGCCCTTGCTGGTTTTGGCCAGCATATCGTCCTTGTAGAGATGCAGCAGGTCGCGGAACTGGTGGCTGCCATCCTTGCCCTGCGCCAGGAAAAGGGCCGACGCGTAACTGGCAAGGCCCTCCGAGAGCCACTGGTCGTGGTAGGTCTTCCAACCCACGAGGTTTCCCCACCATTGATGCGCAATTTCATGCGCAATGATGACCGGCCCCATCGGGTCACCCCCTTTCCGGCTCAAGCCCATCTCCGTCCGTTCGGTTTTGGGAAGGAAGGAAAGCGTGGACAGATACACAAGTTCCGGCCACCCTTGGCCAAAGCTCCCGGGCGCTTGCGAGATGGCCAAGCGGGGATAAGGGTAGGGACCGAACAGGCTGGAATAATATTGCACCGCCTGCGAGGCGATGTCGGCAACGTTGTCAAGCAGGGCGGAGGGCGCGAGAGGCATCGGCTCCATGTGGAGGGGATTAAGGAGTGTGTGGTGCAGTCCGCCAATCACCAAGGGTCGGGTGTCCTCCTCGTCATGCCGTATTTCCAGCGCGCTTTCCGCTTCCCGTGTGGCATAAACCGTAATCAGCGCCTTGCCCGCGCGCCGCTCGACCGAGGTGTAGGGGCCCAGATTAAAGCCGGCCACACGGAAAACGCCGTCCGACCGCCACCGGCTCTCCGACCCATCCTCTGACGTTTTCCCCTCGACGCGGGCGCCGGTGGCCACCAGCACCAGCTTTCGCGGGTAGTGAAAGGTCATGTCGTACTGACTGGGAAGGCCAATTTGGATGTTGGGGTACCAGCTTCCCCGCGCCCCCACGTACAGGACTCCGTTCCCGACGTTGGCGATGACGTTGCCGTGATACCTGAAAATCAAACGAAAACGATCGCCCGCCGGGTAGGGGTGGGGAAGCACGACATCGACGTGATCGTAAGCGCGCGCCTCCGCCGGGTCCCCGTCCGGCGGTTGACCCCCGATCACCACGATATTACGCCCGCGATCGTCCTCGACTCCCGTGACCGCCAGCCAGCGTGAGAGCCCAAAAGAGATGACGCGATCTCGTGCGGAACGGGATTCGAGCTGAATCTCCGCCCGGCCTTCCAGACTGTGGTCGGGATGGATGCGAACGTCCAGGGTGTACGCCAGCGCCTTGGCCGTAACCTCCAACGGCCCCGGCGGGCCGCCCTGCGAACTCTGCGTGGGGAAGGAACACCAGATATCGGTGAAGGCTTGGGAACCAACCTTGCGCAGGGAGCCGATGGAGAAGGGCTCGGCCAGTCGCTCGTCGTCAACCATTTCGAATACTCCCAGGTTTTCCCCCTTCACTCGAGCGTAAAAGTAAGGATGGTTACGGTCGCCGAGCAGATCCGTCAGAATGCGCACCGAAGTTGCAAATTCCGGCGCCTGCGGTACAGCCGCCCACTCTTCCAAAAAGGGGCCGGGCTGCTCGGGATCATCCGGATCAGGCGGGCGCGACGCCGCCAGCAATTCCTGGGCGGTCTGGTCCGTGAAACGCAGGTAAGCGGAATCGACTTTCTCCTCCAAGATAGGGGACCGCGTGAACTGCGCAAGGTTCCGTTTCTCGGCCCGGTCGGGCGGGATCATCAAAACTTCCGCTTCCCCCGCGAAAACGGCCCCTGTGACCTCACCCTGCACCGGGGTCATGAAAGCAATGAAGCCGCGATTAAGATACAGGGTCATCCGGCCGCGCGTAATGTGTGCGTCGCGGATCACAAAGACTTGGGTAGGATCCAAGGTGACGCTGTTCAATTGCTTCAGCAATTCGAGGGGCTCAGGGGGTTGCTGCGCGGCGCTGGGGACGGCGTGAAGAAAGCCCGCGAGCAACCAGAACGCGGAGAGCGCGAACTTGCCAGCCATCCGGCATATCTGCCCAGGCGATATTTTTGCCGACCCCATGCCACGTCCCATTTGCATCCCCTGCTTACTGTAGCGCGGAAGCTCGCCGACCTCAACTCGGTGCGCAACATCGAAGTGATAGACGATCCCTGGGACGGAGCCCGGCCATCCTGCCCGGTGGCACGGGCATCCCGCCCATAAGCGCTAACTTAAGCTGTTTGGGCTCGAAGTGCCCTGGCGATTTCCCAGAACCCCGTATCCGGGGAGTTTGCATACGAGTGGCACTTCTACGGTTTGGCGACT
>Ga0209039_10001420_pt1 | contig 22262 bp, 13 predicted proteins | sample BogFormECP12_OM1_FD_188238 | JGI IMG/M metagenome (GOLD analysis project Ga0209039, IMG submission 188238) | Bog forest soil microbial communities from Calvert Island, British Columbia, Canada - ECP12_OM1 (SPAdes) (version 2) | ecosystem: Environmental > Aquatic > Freshwater > Wetlands > Bog ... | reverse complement strand
GCAAGGCTCGTCAGTCCGGACGCCCCTGCGAGGCAGGTGAACGTACCCTGAACCTTGCTCTCCACGCCGACCTTCACGAGATGTCTGGTGTCGGTGCTCGGATTGTGCACGGTCATTACGAAGATCAGGGTGGGCTTACTGAATTCCGCCGACACTGGTTGCGCGAATGACGGAAGCGGACCGAAGGCCAAGACCGGCAGCAGCAGCAGTCTCATCATGGACGTATGGGAATGCTCTGGATCAATTTCGGAGCGCGGTTGTCAGGCTGATTTGCGTTACGTGTGATGGCCAGGCCGACCACAATAAGAACGGTGACGAGCGTGGAAACATAGGCGACCAGGAGAAAAACCCGAGTGCTGCCCTTGGCCTGAATCTCGGTCCACTTCAGGATCTCCGGGCCCTTCAGTCCCTTCGGAGGTTCCGTTCCCAGCAGTGACCTGAGTGCCACAATTCTCTCGGAATCGCTGCGATAGCTCGCTATGATCTGCCGCGCCTGCTGCTGCGGCCGGAAAACCAGCCAACTTCTGGTGGTCCATGCGGCAACCACGACAACATACCCGACGAGCGCCTGCCACGATCCGGCGACTACCCCTAGACTCTGGAGGAAATGTGCGAGTTCCATCTTGTTCTAATCCAGGACTCCGGTTTTGGCCTCCTGTTCACCAGCGATTATACTCCCAGCCTTACGCAGCGGCACTCTTTTCTTATGACTTTCACTTCCAGTAACTCCAGGGGTCCGGGGATGGGCCACCTCCGGCTCCTCGGGCACGCCGGGGGTGGGAACATAGAGGTCCCGGGCAGGCGTCGAATAGCCAGCTACAAACAGGCCAAGGCGGCCCGCCCATGCACGCGACCGTTGTTTGGATCCAGCCGGTCTGGCAAGACCTTAAGCATGGCGGCGGATCTGCAAGCCAGGAAAGAACGACAGACGAGGCAATGCAGAGATGTCCCTCGCCGCAAGCCAGAACCTTTTCTCCTGACAGGAGGGAATGGGAGCCCTCGGGACCCAAGGTGCCAGGGGACGTTTCTGTTTTGCTCCGGAGGGGACACTTCTACCTTGCCGCGACGCGCGCCAGTTGCGGCGTATCCCGGGTTTCACGGCGGACGACGACAGCGCCGCGGTGGGCGGCGGCTGTTCCGGATTCAGCTACTCGAGGGCCTTCATGAGAACCCAGTCAGCCGGCCTCAGTGGGGACGGCGTGCAGCGGAGCAGCCCCCACGCCGCACTACGCTCCTCCGATCCGGCCAGGGCGTGGCTCCGGCCAGGCAGCTAAAGATTCGCCGTCATGCAAGCTCTACGACAGCGGCAGGAAGTATCGTAAATCGTGGGCGGGCGGCGCATCGACCCACTCGCCCTTGGGCGTGCCCAGGTATCGATTCCATTGCGCAAGGGCCGCCGTTGACGCTAACATCACGCATAGAGCGGTCCGTATCATCATGCCTCACCAGGGTTCGCCTCCTACCAGAGTCAACGGAGACTGCCTCAAAAGCCATTCTGAGCCACCGATGAACACCGAGGGAACCTTGCCTTGCCTATCGGTGTTCATCGGTGTTTATCCGTGGCCATTCATGCCTTGCCGTTCACCGCTCGTGCTTCTTCCAATGCAGCATGTGGTGGTCGTCCACGGTGACCTTGGCGGGCAGCGTGAGGCCGCAGGTCTTGCAGATGATGACGTCCCTTCCAATTTCCCAGTGAGTGCACGACTTGCACTTGCAGACCAACAGGTCGATCTCTTTTGCCTTATCCATTTACAGTCTCCTGAATTCCTCTTTCAATTCGCGGACGAAACTGGTGAACTGCGGCGTGGTGATGATATTCGGGTGCCAGCACAGGTCGCGCTCGATCAGGTTGTACTCCTGTACGATGCGCGAACCGGGAAGCTTGTTTCCACTGGCGTCGGAATCGCGGCCCATGACCCACAGATGGTCGGCCACCGAGCAGGCGGCGGTTACGTCATGGGTGACCACGATGATGGTGTTCAGGTCGTCCATATCGGCCACCTTGGCGATCAGCTCGCAGGTCTTCTCCAGCATCAGCAGGTCGAGGCCGGAGAACGGCTCGTCCATGAGCAGGAAGTGCTCGCTGCACAGGATCTGCTGGATGATGGCGCACCGTTGCCGCTGGCCGCCGGATAACTGGGCGGGGTAGAGATTGAACTTGTCTTCGAGGCCGAACTCCCGCAGCAGCGCCATGACTTTGTCGCGGGCGACCTTGGCGTCCTTTTCCTTCTGCTGCGCCCCCAGCATCATGTTTCCGAACACCGTGCGATGTTCGAAAAGCGGGTAGCTCTGGGCCACCACGCCCACCTCGCCGGCCTTCACCGGGCGGTCGAAGCTGTTCACGGATACCCGGCCCGAGGTGGGCGGCATCAAGCCGGCGATGATGCGGAACAGGGTGGTCTTGCCGCAACCGGAAGGGCCGAGTATGCCCACCACCTGTCCCTGTACCCTGCCCGGCACGATGATCTTGCGCACCTCGGCGTTGACGTTCTTGAGCACCGGGCGGCCATCGTACTCAAGACAGACGTTGTCGATCTTCAAGAGAGTTTGGCCGAGGCTGTAGGGCGTGCTTGCCATTATTTCCGCTCCAGCGTGAGCGCCGCGTACGGGCAGAACAGGTTCTTCATCATGCCGATGCCGTAATCCTGGAGCAAGCCGAGCATGAGGATGGTCAACTGAATGGCGAAGACGGCGGCCAGCCGGAAGTGATGGTTCTGGTCGAGCAGAATGGTTCCGACGCCGCCCTCGGAGCGGACGATGCCTTCCACCATGGTCAGCATCATCCAGCCTATGGCCGCATTCTGGCGCAGCACGTCGAACGCCTTGTCCACCTGGCCGAGGACGATCACTTCCCAAACCACGCGCCACTCGCCCATGCGCAGCGTACGCGCCAGGTCGAACTTCTCTTTGGGGATGCTGTCGATCACGTCGGCCATCCCGGTAACGAAGAACACGGAGACCGAGAACACCAGCAGCGAGAGTTTCAGCTCATGGCCGGTCTTGGCCATCAGCGTAAAGAAGAAAGTCAATCCCACCAGCGACAGAAAACGGAGCTTGCTGAGCAGGGCGACCACCGGGCGGAAGAAAGGCATCACCGCGGAATAAGCCAGCAACAGCGAAACCACGGTGGCCACGGCGATGGCTTCCAGGTTCAGATAGAAACTGGTGATGAGTTCCCCGCCGAGACCCTCCTGCCACATGTCTCCCAGCGCGCGCAAGACTTCGACCGGCTTGGGGAGGAGCACGAACGGACTGAACGCCCACAGCAGGAACACGATGGTCACCTGGGTGGCAACCAGGATGCGGACGGTGTTCCTGCTCAGAACCGAGTTAGGGGCGAATACCGCGGCAACATGATTCATGGGTTAGACCGCTCCGGACGGCGGGAGCCGGGAGGGCGGTTGGTCATGCGGGCAGGCGAGCTTCGCTCGCCGGGCGGGTTGCCAACCGGCTGCAGGTTGACAACCTGCCTCACATGGCACAAGCACTTACTGGCCAATCTGGGTGATCTCCACGCGGCGGTTCAGCGCCTTGCCTCCGGCGGTTGCGTTGGAGGCGATCGGGTCCTGCGAACCGTGGCCGGCCACGCTCTTGAAGCGCGCCTCGGGGAAGCTCATGGGCGCCACCTGCTGGAAGAAGCGTTTCACGGCCAGAGCGCGCTTTTCGCTCAACGGGACGTTGACGGCGTCGCTGCCGGCGTCGTCGGTGTAGCCGTCGATCTGCAGCGCCAACTGCGAGTTGATGGCCAGGGCATCCTTGAGTTCGTTCAGGGTGGGCAGGCTGCTCGGCAGGGGCTGGTCGGAACCGGTCGCGAAGTTGATGTACACGGCCTTGTGGCCGACCACCGTGCCGCTGGCGGCCTGCTTGGCGTAATCCACTGTCTCCGCGCTGGCTCCCTGCACGCCGCTGGTATTGAGCAGCGCCTGTGCGCCGAAGATGAACGAAGTGTCCACGGCTTCCTTATACGGCGGAATGGGATTGTCCTTGAACAGTTGCGGGTAGTTCTGCGTGGCAATCTTGCCGAAGGTCTCGTAGGTGGCGCGCATGTTGTTGTTATGCTTGCCATCCAGCCCGAAATAGGCGACGTCGTCTTCGAGATTGAAGACCGCCGATCCGCCCAGCGGCTGGCCGCTCTTCGGATCGCGCATGCCCATGTAGTACCCGTACCAGTAGTCGCCGGTCTGGTCGTTGTAGATTTTGGCGGAGATCTCTCCGGCCTTGCGGCGGGCGGCATCGAAGGCTTTCAACTGGTCGGCGGCCTGGAAACTGGCGGCCAGCATGCCATGCACTTCGTCGCGATTGTCGTTGAAGAACTTCTTGATGCCCAGGATGACCGCCGGCATTTGCGAGGCGTACTCATGCGAAGACACGATCTTGGTGGTGCCCGGGCGGCCGTGCACCGCCTGTTCGTCGCCGGGGGTCCAGGTCACCACGCCGTCGGGACAAACCTTGGTGGTTTCGCCGGTCGGGCGGCCGTCCTTCACCGTCTTGCGGTCTTCGCAACGGTTGGGGACGTACACTTCGGTTACGGCCTTGATGTAGTCCTCGTCCGGAGCGGCGATCCAGTTGACCGCATCCGGGTCGAACGTGGTCAGGTCCGGGTTGTTCTTCAAACCGTTCGAGCCCATGTAGTTGAGGGCGATATTCCAGTCGCCGTCGCGGATCACGCCGACCACGGTCTTGCCCTTCATACTCTGCGGATTCGACTTCCACTCGGCCGGGCCCAGCAGCGCATCCTCACCGTTGGAGCGGCCCACGGCGCCGATGATGACCGCCTGGTATTCCGGCCCCAGTTTCCTGAGTTGTGGATTCAGATCGGCCAGCCACTGGCCGCCGCCGTCGCCCATCACCACCAGGGCCACGGCGCCCGAGGAGCAGGTCTTTTCGCCATCGCGGAGCTGCTTGGCGCAGGTGAGCAGGTCGGCCTTCATCTGCGAGTTCGAGTCTTCGCGGTGCAACACCAGGTTCACCCCGTACTTCTCCATCAGCGAACCCTTGGTGGTTTCCTTGCCGCCGTTGGCATACAGCAGGGCGAACATGGCGTTCCACTCCCAGATGTCGAACGGCATGCGCGTGGCCGAAACGCCCGCCGCCGCGGTGGATGGATACGGCAGAGCCTGCACGTTGGCCACCTGGGCCTCGGTCTGCGGGGGCAGCTCCACGCGGGTGGCGATCACCGACTTGATAATTCCGGGGGTGGGAATCAGACCCTTCTGCATGGCGAGACGCAGCCCCAAGACCACGCCGACCACCACGATCAGTAACAGGAAGATCTTCGCTTGCGGCTTCAAACGGGCCATTGGATTAGTCCTCTCAACTCGTATGGAACAGTCTATTTAAACATGTTGTCGTAGTCGCCCCCGCCCTTCGCGCCGGGAGCGGCGGGAGCGGCGGGCGGCATTTTGAGCGGCTCCGGAGCGGCCACTCCGGGAATCCCGATCATGTCGGCGCCGGCGGGCTGATTGCCGGCCGTCAGAAGCTTCTGGTTGAACTCGGCAAATCTGGCGGAGGCTTCGTCGGCCGCCGCGCCGGATTCGATCTGGTCGTCGGTCAGCAGCTTGTCGGTGTAGCGGGAGAACTCGCGGATCTCGCCCAGGGTGCGGGAGGTGTCCTCTTCGAGGTAGTCCAGGGCCATATCGACCATCTTCAATTGCTCCGGATTGCCGCGCAGCAATTGCTGGCCAACGCTCAGAGTCGCCTTGGCGTCCAGGATCATCTTGCGCTGCTCGGCGAGGAAGCCGACCTTGTTCTCGGTCCGCTGGATCTTGCTGTCGGCGATTTGCGACCAGTGCTGGAAAGTAGTCAGCATCTTCGAGGTCTGATCTTCCAGGGCCTGAAGCTGCTTCACGCCCTGCATCAGCATCCCGGCCTTCTCGAGGAAGGTCTGGCGTTCGAGCATCAGGCGTTCCTTCTCCATCGGGTCGGCGGCGGCCGCCGCCAATTGCTCGGCCTTGGCGGCCTTGTGGCCGAGGGTGTTGATCTCGTCGTTCTTGGCGGCGATGCTGCGCTGGAGCCTTTCGCAGCTTCCGGCAAAGCGCTGCAGGGTCTGATCGAGGGCGGCCTTCTCCTTCTTCATGTCGTCCAGGTTGTTGCGGAGAATGCCGATGGGATCGGTCTCCACCACCCAGGAGGCTAACCAGCGCACCGAATTCTGAAACAAATTCCTGACGGCCGTGCGGAAAGTGGGATTGAACGCCAGCCAGAGAATCGCGAAGAGCACCACGGCGAGGGCGATCAAGTACAGCGTGTTCGTCAACAGCGTGATCAGGAAGGGCAGGATGACGTACAGACCGACGCATCCGCCCACGATCAGGGCCACCAGCACGACCACGCCGAAGGGGCCCTCGGGACGCTTCCAGAAAGATTTGGGCGTGTAGCCCTGGAGACTCTGGGAGAAGTTGGGAGTAACCGGTGTAAGGCTCATGAAGAACTCTTATCCTCTCAGCAGGGAGGCATACTGGGCCTTCTGCTGTTCGATCTCACTGCCGCGGCGTTGCGCGGCTGCCGCAAACTGGCTTTGCGCCAACGTGCTCTTGCCCTGGGCGTCCGCCAGTTCGCCGGACAGTTGAGCAAGCTGCTGCTGAAGTTGGGTGATTTGGGCGCTGATCTGGCCGATACGGTCCTGCCGTCCTGTAATCTCGGTAGACGCAAACTGCTGCGCCTTTGTTCCAAACGCGTCCTTCTCCTGCTGGAGCCTGGTTTGCAGGGTGTCGAACACCGCCAGAATGGCATCTCCCGTCAACCCGGCTTGCGCCTGAGCCTGAATCACGGCCGTCTTGAACTTCACGTTCGGGGACATGACGGAGTCCGGGATGGCCTTGAGAGGTTCCAGGTACTTGTGAATGGTTGCCGCCACGTCGGTGGCTTCGAAATCGGTTTTGGAGAGGAGCCTGCGGTAGGCTTCGTCGTTATCCGGCACCACTCCCGCATCGAGTGGCGGCGTATAACCGGCATGCGGAACCGCGCTGGCCGCCGGCGGCGCGAACGGCGCGGTAAAAGCTGGCGTGAACGGCGCAGCGGCCGCCGGGGCGGCGGCTGGCGTGGCGCTTGCCGGCGTCTTCTCCGGCTCTTCTTCGAATGCGATGTGCTTCAAGCTGTCGATCAAACCGTGTTTGCCGGGCATAAGCCTCCCTCCGTATAGAAAACCCAACGCCGAAAATAGTAAAAGATCAATATTACCATTTCCGCTGGCGCCGCGCTGTGTGGAGCAAAGGGCTTCCGGGGGGCGCTTCAGCGGGGGAGCGGTGCGCCAGCGCGAGCCGGGCCGGCCAACCAGGCTGCGCCTGCAGAGTCCGGAGGTCCAAGGGCACGCCTCCCTGCAGTCGTCGCGGTTGCCACGAAGGGCGGCGTCAATCCCGGCCACGTACCCGGAGCCGGACATCATCCGCACGCTCTGCCGCATCTTCCCGATGCCGCCGCAGCACGTGCAGCAGATACGGATGGCATGGAGGCGGCCCAGCATGGCGTCGTTGAACCAGGCCGAGTGCACCTGCCCGCGCCGGCGCCCGGCTTCCAGCGGCTCCAGCGCCCCGGCTGGCGTGAGCCGGCAGTGGGTGGCGCGCACGTGGCGGCGCACTCACGCCAACGCCGCCACGTCCGGTGGCCCAGCCGTGCGGGCCTTTCCTCCGGGCGGCGGGGACATCCGGCAGAACTGGGACACATCGCCTGCCGCGGTTGGCCTCACGATTCCATTAAGACCTTCCCCACGCCGTCCGATAAGGTTGTCAGGGAGTTTCCTGCGGGACCCGTCGCGTTCCCCAATCGCCTGTAGTGCCGGGATGCGGCATCCGGATTTTCGCCGCCAACCGGGGCTACAACTCGATCCCTGCTGGAGGATTCAGTGAGCGCGCTTAGAATCGCGGAAGCCGATCCGTCCGGCAATCCCGGAACGGCACGGGCCGCATTGCGGTTCGCGTGGTCCGGCATTATCCGCGCGCAGAGAGAACCGACTAAGAGCGCAAGAACAATTTCGCATCCAACCCTTCCACGAGGCTTTGCCATGATCTCGAATACCACGGCTTTCCGGTTATCGTGCCTTCTCTTCCTTCTTTCGGCCATCGCGTGCGGCCAGACCGCCGGACCGGCGGTCGTGAAGACGCTGGTCTACCACCAGATCACCAACCTTGCGGATAACGGGCCGGACTATCGGACTTCGCTGGCCATCAGCGGCAGCGGGAACGTTCTGGCCTACGGCTACTCGCCGTCGCCGTCCAAGACCGCGGTGTTCACGATGAATCCCGACGGCACGGGGCTCCGTCAAGCGGACGCTTATACGGCGCTGTGCTATTGCGGCGCCGTGGTGGACGTGAGCGACGATGGCGCGCTGGTGGCCTCCACCGATTCGCAGCAGATTCGTCTGGCCGGCGGCGGCACTCTGATCAACATCGATGGCGGAGGGAACGCCTACATCACAGGGATCCGGGTGGAGGGCGACAAGAAGCGGATCTTCTTCCTGCTGGCGCGGGACGCGGTCTATCGGGGAACCAGCACGGGGATCCAGCGCGGACTGTACGTCATGAACGGCGACGGCAGTTCGCTGCGCCAGATCGTGGGTCCCGCCGCCATCGCCGGCCTGCTGGGCGCCGCCACCGTAGACAACATGAGCCCGGAATTCAGTTCCGGCAGCAGTGCCCGGGCGCTCGACGTCTCCGCCGACGGCTCGCACATCGTGTTCGCGGCCCGCAAGAACGCGGGTGGAACCACCGGCGGCATCTTCGGCGTCAACCTGGATGGCTCGAACCTGCACCAGTTGCTGGGACCGGTGACTCCCTATTCCGTCGGCATCAGCGGCGACGGCTCCAAAGCCATCTACAACGTCGTGCCTGGCGGGTTGAGCATCGTAATGGGAGTGCTGAATTTCGACGGAACGGGAGGCAAGGTCCTGGGCTCTCCCGCGGGCTACGGCAACGGCTTTGCGGCGCTGTCCTCCGACGGCTCGCGCGCGCTGTGGTTCGACACCCTCTACAACACCGACGGCAGCGCGGTAACGCAGTTGTCCACCGGCCTCAGTTCCCTCGTCTCGATTGGGCTGGAGGTGCATATGAACGGCGCGGCCAGCCGCTTCTTCTACAATTTCGCCGTGCCGGGCACCCTGTCTCAAGGTCTCACCCAACTGGCCACTCTGGATATCAATCCCCTGAATGCGGGCGCCGCGCCGGGCTTGAGCGCGCCGGCGCTGGCGCCTGCCTACCTGCTGACTGACGGCAGCAACCGCGCCACGCTTACCGCCGAGCCGGGTTTCTCCGGTTTCAAGAGTCCGCTGGTGGCCTTCCGGTTCATGCGCAACGGCCTGCAGGATTTCACTCTGAACGGCAGTGGCGGCCAGGGCGGCGGGGCCTTGGCAGACGATGGCACCCAGGGAGACGTCAGGGCCGGGGACGGGATTTATACCGACAACGGCCTGGTGGCGTCGAATTCCACTCCCACCGGCTGGCGTACCGTCCGCATCCTGGCGCAGGGATTTGACGGCGCGGGTTTACGACACGCCACGGTCCTGGAGATCTCGCCACTCTACGTCGTGGCGCGATTGCCGGAGGCCGCTCCGGCAATCACTTCGCTCACTCCGAAGAGCGGGACCGCGGGAACCTCCGTGCTCGTCGCCGGCAGCGGGTTTGACCCCACGGCGGCCAACAACCTGGTCTCCTTCGGCGGGCTGGCCGCGCAGATCACCGGCGCTTCGCCCACCAGCCTGACCATTGTGGTCCCCAACGGACTGTCCCCGGGATGCGCGCTGGTGGCGGTTTCCACTCCGGTGCAGAGCAGCAACACCGTGCCCTTCACGGTGGTGGTGCCAGGCACGACGTTGCCGGCCATTAGCGGCGGCGGGGTGGTCAACGGCGCCAGTTTCGGCGGGTGGGAAGCGGGAGGGTCTATCGGTTCCATCTTCGGCATCAATTTCGGCGCGGCCACGGTGTCGGCGGCGAACCTGCCCCTGCCCACCACCCTGAACGGAGTCAGCGTACAGATTAACGGAGCCCCGGCGCCGCTGTTCTTCGTCTCGCCCAATCAGATCAACTTCCAGTTTCCCTGGGAACTGGTCAGCCAGACCTTAGTGACGATAGCGGTGAACGTGAATGGGACGGTTGGGCCGGCACTGTCGGTCGCCCTAAGCGCCACGGGGCCGGGCATTTTCGCCCTCAGTTCCCCGGGAACACCCCAGGGCATCGTGCAGATCTCCAACACCGCGATCCTCGCGGCGCCGGCGGGCAGCATCGCCGGCATCCAAACCCGGCCCGCTATCCGGGGCGTGGAATCCCTGACAATCTATTGCACCGGATTGGGCGACGTGTACAACCGCCCGGCGAACGGCGCGGCCGCATCCACGACCGCACTTTCCGCCACCAAGGCCACACCCACGGTGACCATTGGGGGCGTGCCCACCGCAGTCAGCTTCTCCGGCCTTGTGCCAGGCCTTGTGGGTCTCTACCAAGTAAACGCGCAGGTGCCGGCCAACGCACCCTCCGGCAACGCCGTGCCGTTGATCGTTAACGCGGGAGGCATCGCATCCAACACCGTGACCATCGCGGTGCAGTAGACGAATTCGCCGCCAAGGCTTGCTTCGGTCGCGTTGCGGCGGTCTTTGCGTTCGTCGGAACCGCGCCTTCCGGTGCGGAGCCGACTACGCGGCCGGGGCGGCGGCCTCGCCGTGGAAACGGACGGAGACCGGGCGCGACACGCCGGGTTCCTGCATGGTGACGCCGTAGAGCGCCTGGGCGGCTTCCATGGTGCGCTTGGAGTGGGTGATCGCCGCGAACTGTTTTTGCCTGGCATAGGCCTCCCCAAAAACGAAGATTCACTCCCGAATGGTAAGGGATCAATATCGGCATTTCCGATTGCGGTGCGTGTGTCGGAGAGAAGCGGGCGAATTCGGCTGGAGTGAAGGCTCTGGCATGGGTCTGCGCGGCGGCATTGGCGCTCCCGTTCCTCAAGCAGGCGTGATTCGCATTTCCGGCGGGAAACGGGATGCAAAGACGCAGCGAGCCGCATTCCGCGAATCGCGGTAACGGGAGCGGGAGCGGGAACCGGAAGCATTGGCCGGCGCCGAAACGGTACGCCTCAGGATCGCAGCCCTTGTCAGGAGCTGACGGCCACCGTGACACCGGACTGGCTATCGGCATTGCCAACGCGCAGCACCAGCGGTACCGCTGCCGACGCCGCGGTCCCCGCCGGTATGCGTGCGTTCACCTGAAGCACTCCGGCCACCATACCCGGGGCCGGACCCACATACAGCACCTCGGCCTGCACGCCGCCGAACAGGACCTGCACCGGCAGCGTCAGCACCGGCAGCGCACCCTGCACCAGGTGGCCATCGATCCCAGGCGGCGCCGTCTGGCCCGCCCCGGTAGCGTAGAACACCACTACGCGTCCGCGCGACTCCGGGTTGGCCGCCAGGTTCAGGGTGCCGTCCTGGTTGAGGGCCGCCGCCTGGCCCTGCCCCGACGCATCGTCGGTAAAGATCCCCGGCGTGGCCGCGGCAGCCGGCAGGCTGATGGCGTTCGATAACACTCCCTGGTACTCCACCTGCAACGTCGTCGACGTGGCGCCTGCCACCGCGTAGGGCACGATTGCGCCCACCATCGTGGTGTAGGCGTACAGGATCGGCGCCGCCACGCCGTCGAACAGGATGCGCGAGCCGCCCAACCGCGTCGCATACACCCCCGCCGAATCAGGTCCGCCCATGGCGAAGACGTTGGGCCCTATGTACTCGCCGTAGACCACCAGCAATTGGCCCGGCGACACCGCCCCGGTCGCGTAGCTCGCCGCGTGCTGCACGTTGGCGGGGACCAGGCCGGTCCACGGCGCAGTTACCGGGACCACTTTCAGCAGGGTGCCGGTAGTGGCATCGATCTGGCTGATGCTGTCGGACATCTGGCAGGCGGCGTACACCAGCCGGCCATCGGCGGAACGGCAGGTGCAGATCGGACGAAAGGCCTTGAGATCCACCAGCCGCGGCTGCCATGCGCCCGCCTTCAGGTCGTAGACGTACATGGTGGAGAAGTCCGATGAGACCACCATCAGCAGGTCCTTGGCCGGCGACAGGTACACGCCCGAGATGGCCGTACCTCCGTTGCCGTTGGGCTTGCCGGCGGCCTTGAGCGCATCCAGCACAACGAGTTCCCGGAGGATCGTGTCGCGATCCAGGTCCATCACGTACACCGAGTTGAATCCCGCCATGTACATCAGGCGATTGTCCAGGTCGAAGTCGCAACTCGCCCTGTAAGTGGCGCCTCCGTGGCGGTAGTCCGAAGGAATGTCGATGGCCTTGCGCACCGCCAGCGTGCCTGCGTCCAGGATCGCCAGGCGCGCGTTCTGCCCCACCTGATTGTTGCAGGTATACAGCTTCGTGCCGTCGGGCGAAACGATCACCCGGTCGGCTCCGGGCTCTGGCAACACCTCCGAGGTGCGCAGCAGTTTGAAGGTCGCCGCGTCGAACTGGAGCACCTGGGTGCCGCTCCAAGGGTTGCCCACCACCGCCAGATAGTAGGCCATGCCGCCAGAAAACACCAGCGATCCGAAGACGTCGGTTTCCAGGGTCTGGTGGCCGACCACGCTGAACGTGGCGGCGTCCATCACGTACAGGTCGCGGCCAGCGGGCAAATAATACTTACCGCCGGAGTAGCCACCCCCCGAGATACCCGCGCTGGGCGCAGCGACCAGTCCTGTGACGGATCCGCCTTTCAGGTCGAGCCGCACCAGGTTGCCGTTGAAGTTGCAAGTAATCAGAGCCGTGTCGCCGGCTGCGATCATCGTCTGCAGCCCGAGCCGCTCCTGGCTGAGGCGCGTCCGCATGACCTCCTGCCCGGTCAGCGCATCGGTCCGGCGCAGGATGTTGTGGTCGGCGTCGGTCGAATACACGTACCGGGAGTTCGAGGGATCCGCACGGACCGCCACCGTGCTCGCGGCGGGCGACATCATCAATCGCTTCGAGATCGATTGCGAAGACATGTCCCACTCGACAAGCGGGATGGTCCCCGGCGCCGATTCGCCGCTCCAGCAGCCCGCCACGTAGATCTTGCGCGTCGGCTCATCGACGCAAAAATCCGCGATCCCGTAATCCAGAAACGTGTTGGAGACGAACTTCAGCGTGCGCAGGTCCAGCACCCACAGGTTTCCGCTGAGCCGGTCTCCCGGGGCGGGGTTGTTCCAGGCGCAGTAGGCCACATCCTCGGCAGACGGCACCGCAATTTGGGGCGACATCCCATCCGGCCAGATGCTCGACGGAATGGGCGTGATGGAGTCGGCAGCGCCGCGCGCCACGTCGAACCGGAAGAAGATGTTCGTCTGGGAGGGGCCAACGTTTTGCGTGCCCAGGCAGTACAGCAGGCCGGACTGTTTGGCCGAGGCGGAAATCGTAAGAATGCTCACCCCAGGAAGGCCCACTGGCGTGATCGGCCAGTCGGGCGGTCCGGTCACCAGGAACCCGCCCTGCGGGCCCAGCGAATAGAAGCGGCCGTCGGGCGAAAAGTCAAAGCAGCCCATTTCATCGTTGACGTCGAGGACCTTGCTCACGCGCTGCGCGGCCGTGTCGACCACCAGCATGTTGGACGCGCCGTTATTGGCAATCACCAGCCAGCGCCCGTCGGGGCTCAGCCCCGTCAGGCCGGACTGCAGCAGAAAACCGGCCGGCGACACGTCGATGGCGCCAGCGATTTCGCCGGTCGTCAGATCGATGTTCAGCAGGGTGTCGGATAGCGCGAAGGCCACGTACGCGGTCTTGCCATCGCGGGTGATGGCTAGGCTCCGTAAACCCGGGCCAAAGCCCTGGGGCATCGCGCCGCCAACCGCTGCCTGCACCGCGGCCCAAGCGAACCGTCCGCGGCCCAGCATGCAACCTCCGGCCAGGCTGGCGGCCAGAAAACCGCGCCGGGTTGGCCAAGTCAGATTTCCGATCATGCCCAAAACGGCGACCCTTCTGGCTGTCCCGGCGAGCCATTACAGACTTTCACAGCTTAATAGTATCAAATCTGAAATCAGCCAATGGTACGCAGATCCGGCCGGCCGAGCGCCTCCCGGTCCGCCGGTTACGCGGCGGGCGCGGCGGCTTCGCCGTGGAAACGGACGGAGACCAGGCGCGAGACGCCGGGTTCCTGCATGGTGACGCCGTAGAGCGCCTGGGCGGCTTCCATGGTGCGCTTGGAGTGGGTGATCACCACGAACTGCGTGCTCAGCGACATGTCGTTCAGCAGTTTGGTGAGGCGGGCGATGTTGGACTCGTCAAGCGGGGCGTCCACCTCGTCCATGATGCAGAACGGGCTGGGCGTGTATTGGAAAATGGCCATCAGCAGGGCCACGGCGGAGAGCGCCTTCTCGCCGCCGGAGAGCAGCAGGACGTTTTGCAGCCGTTTGCCGGGGGGCGAGCAGATGATGTCGATGCCCGACTCGGCCAGGTTGTCCTGGTCAGTGAGCCGCATCTCTCCGGTGCCGCCGCCAAACAGCGTCGAGAATATGACGCGGAAGTTGCGGTTGATGGCCTCGAAGGCTTCGCCGAACTTCTGGCGCGAAACCTGGTCGATTTCCTGGATGGCCTTCTCGGTGTCGCGGATGGAATCGATCAGGTCCTGGCGCTGGGCGGTGAGGAAATCCTGGCGCTGCTGGGCCTCCTGAAATTCCTCCATGGCGGCGGCATTGACGGGGCCGAGCGCCTCGATTCGGTTGCGCACCTCGTTGGCCGACTTTTCGGAATCCGCGATGGCCTCCGGATCGGGGATGGGATCGTCGGCCGGGGCCAGCTCCTCCACCGGGGAACCGAGTTCCTTGCGGCTGGTCTCATCGAGGAATTTCAGCTCCGCCTGCTTGCGCGCCAGATCGACATCGATCTGCGAGCGTTTCTCTAAATCTTCCTGCATGTTAGCGCGAAGAATCTTAAGTTCTTCTTCACCCATGCGGAGGGCCTCGCGCATGGCCTCGTCGCGGACGGCCAGATCGTCGACGAGGCCTTCAAGCGCGTCGATCCGCCCGGAGAGTTGGGCCGCCAGTTGGTCCAGTTCGATATTGTCGGCGAGCAGGCGGGCACGCTGTTCGCCGAGCCGCTCGATCTCGGGGGCGATGGCGTTGCGGCGGCCGGCGAGCTCGCGGAACTGGGAATCCAGGCGGGCCATGGCGGTGCGTTCGCCGCGATGGCGCTCCTCGAGTCCGGCCAGGCCGGCGCGGGTGGCGGCGTGCTCTTCGCCGATGGTGACGGACTGGGCTTCCAGCTTCTCCAACTCCTGGCGTGCGGTGTCGAGGGCGGCTTCGCCTTCGGCGCGCAGGCGCTCCTTCTCTTCCACGGCGAGGCGGTTGCGTTCGCGCTGTTCGGCCGATTTTTCGGCGTCGCGGCGCAGACGCTCGAGCTCCAGGCGGGCCACCGAGAGGCGCGAGTTGTTGCGCGCCAGGTCGTCGCCCAGCTTGCGCATGTCGTGCTCCAGGGCCACGCGATCCTTCTCGCGCGAAACCTGCAGCACGCGCAGGCGCTCCAGCTCGGCCTCGAGAACCACGGTTTCCTGCTGCAAGGACTCGAGGCGCGCCACGAGTTCCTCCAGCCGGCTCTGACGCGCCTGGAGGGTGACCGCCAGCTCGCGCGCTTCGCGCTTCATGGCCAGCGGGCCCACGCCCGACTTCTTGCCGCCGGTCACGGTCTGGCCGTGATAGCAGACGCCATCGGGCAGCAGAAAATAGAGATGCGGATACGAGATGGAGAGGCGCTGGGCGGCGGCGCGATCCTCGGCCAGGAAGCAGAGCGAGAGGCGCGGCAACAGATCGGTGGCGCGGTCCTTGAATCCGTTGGTGAGGCGAAGGGATTCGCTCAGCCGCGCGGAGATTCCGGTTTCGGGACCGATGGCCGGTTCGGGCAGACGGTGTTTGCCAGCGCCGTTGGGCTCGGGATGCACCAGGAAGGTGGCCCGCCCGTCGAGCTCGGCGCGGATGAAATCCAGGCCGCTATCGGCTTGTTGCCAGGTCTTTACAACGACATATTCAAGTTCTTCGTGAAGGAACTCTTCGGTAGGCTTCTCGAACTGCGGATCGACTTCCACGTAGTCGGCCAGCACACCCAGGGGTTTCACGTCGGCGGCCCGGCCCTCTTCGAGAGAAGCGAACAACCGCTTCACGCAATCGGTGGTATAGGTGCGGTGCGCCAGGACTTGTTCGAGCGATTCCTTGCGCGCGCGGATCTCGGAGACCTCGGTCTTCAAAGCGTCGATCTGACGCCGCAGCTCCACCACCTCGCGGCGCCGGCCGGAGAGTTCCTCTTCGGTGCGGCGGCGCTCTCCGGTGACGGAATCGAGCTCCAATTGGCGCTGCGCCATGGTCTCGGAAAGCCGATTGCGGGCGGCTTCCAGGCGCTCGATTTCCGCGGCGGAGGTTTGTTCCTCGCGGGTGGCGCGGGCGGTTTCGCGGTCGATTCCGGCGAGGTACTCGTCGATCTGGGCGAGCTGGTTCCGCAGCGTGGAGGCTTCGCCCAGCACGCGCAGGATCGCCTGGCGGCCGGCCTCAATGGCGGTTTCGCGATCGCGCACCCTGGCCTGCAGGGATTCGCGCTGCTGGTTGATCTCGCGCATGAAATCGCGGGCCTGGGCGATTTGCGCCTCCAGCCCGGAGACGGTCTTCCGGTAGCCGGCGATCTCCTGGTCGAGCGCGTCCAGGCGGACGGCCAGCTCCTGCGACTCCTTCTCGCTGGCGGCGATACGCTGCTCGATGGCGCCGCTTTCCTTGACCTGCGATTCCAGGCGTCCGCGGGTGCGCTCGGCCTCCACGTTCCTGCCGGCCAATTCCGCGCGCGCCCCGGTGAGTTGCCGTTCGATCTCGTAGCAGGCGGCCTGCGCGGCTTCGTGGGCGGTTTCGCGCGCGGCCACCTCTTCGCCCAGAGTCTTCAATTCGGCGGCGGCGAGATTGAGGTCGATGGCGGTCTTGGCGGCGTCGCGCTCCAGCAGGCGATACTTGCCGGAGAGCACGATGCGAAGCTGGGCTTCGAACTCACCCTTGAGCTCGGAATAGCGGCGGGCCTTGGAGGCCTGGCGCTTGAGGGAATTGGCCTGGCGGGTGACCTCTTCGAGGATGTCGTAAACGCGCGCCAGGTTCTGCTTGGCGCCTTCCAGCTTGGCTTCGGCGAGGCGCTTGCGGGTTTTGAACCTGGTGATGCCGGCGGCTTCCTCGATGACGTTGCGGCGATCCTGGGGCTTGGAGCTGAGGATCTGCCCGATGCGGCCCTGTTCGATAATGGCGTAGCTCTCGGGGCCGAGCCCGGTGCCCATGAAAATGTCCTGGATGTCGCGCAGGCGGGCGAGGCGGCCGTCGATGAGGTATTCGCTCTCGCCGGAACGGTAGAGGCGCCGGGTGATGGTGATCTCCGCGGGACGGCGCGGTTCGGGGGCGGTCTCGCCGGGCTCCGGCACAGGGACGGGGCCGGCGGCGTGGTGCGCCTCGGGATCCACCAGGGTCATGGTGACGGACGCCATGCCGAGAGGCTTGCGGTCGCGGGTCCCGGCAAAGATCACGTCTTCCATGCGGGCGCCGCGCAGCGTCTTCGCCGACTGTTCGCCAAGCACCCAACTGATGGCATCGCTGATGTTGGACTTGCCGCAACCGTTCGGTCCGACGATGGCAGTGATGCCGTCGCCATTGAACCGGAGGTCGGTGCGTTCGCAAAACGATTTAAAACCTTGCAGCTCGACGCGTTTTAGTTTCAGCAAAACTTTAACCTCGCCTTGCTCGGGGGGCCTGTTACTATACTAAGCGCGATCCGGGAAAAAGTAAAGCACTGCCACCCCATTATCACGTACCTCCGTGCCGGTGAATACCACCTGTTGGGGGCCGTCTCCGAACAGCCGACGCCAGACCGGCGCCGCAAAAGCCCTTTGGGCCACCGATGAACACCGATAGGACTTTTGTTTTCAATCGGTGTTCACCGGTGTTTATCGGTGGCCAATTATGCTTTTGCGCGTCAGCGGCCCGCCGGCGGACACTTCTCCACGCGGCATTGGACAACTGCTTTCGCCGGCCGGGAGTTTCATGGTGCAGCCCTTAAGACTATTGTGGCACTCGGGCGGGGCGAAGGTGGGCCGCACCATCGACGGTGGTTGATGTTGGAGCCGGGAGTTGCCCCAGGCTGGCAGCGGATTTGTTCGGACACTGTCGCTCAAGGCTGCCCCCAATCCCTCCCAGAAAGTACCCTCATCCGTTGCGTGGAATTCGCCCGCCCGGCGTTGTTCTTCCTGTATAGAAGGCCTGTGATTCCTGAATCAGGAGACCGCCATGAGACAGTTCGGTGTGCGCCGTGTTCGCTTCCTCCTCAGTATTGCGCTGTGCCTGTGCGCCTGGTCGGCCCCGCGCACGGGACCGCCGGTTTCGCAGCGGCTGGGAAAGCTGCCTCTGGCGTTTGAGGTGAACCAGGGTCAGGCGGACCCGGAGGTGCGGTTCCTGTCCCGGGGGCCGGGCGGGTGCGTGTCGCTGACCGATTCCGGGGCGCTGGTGGCCTGGGGGCGGACCCAGGCGCGGATGAAGCTGGCGGGCGCGAATCCTCATCCCGCGGCGGAAGGCGTGGGTCCGCTCCCGGGGAAGAGCAACTACTTCATTGGGAACGATCCGGCGAAGTGGCGCACCAACGTGCCCAGCTACTCCGCGGTCCGGTACCGCGACGTCTACCCGGGCGTCAACCTGGTCTTCCACGGAACGGGAGAGAACATCGAGTACGATCTGGAGTTGGCGCCGGGCGCCGACCCGAAGGTCATCCGCATCGCCTGGGACGGTGTCGACCATCAGAGAATCGACTCGCACGGAGACCTGATCCTGACGGCGGGCGGCCGTGAGCTCCGCCAGCGCAAGCCGGTGGTGTACCAAGAGACCAAAGCCGGACGGACACTGATCGCCGGGCGGTATGTTGGGCGGGGCGGCCGGGAGCTGGGTGTGGCTCTCGGGAAGTACGACCGTAGTCTGGCAGTGGTGGTCGATCCGGTTCTTGAATTCGCCACATATGTGGGCGGGAGCGGCGACGATTACCCTAGCGGGCTTGCAGTGGACGCCTCCGGCGCCGTCTACGTGGCCGGGCAGACATCCTCCAGCAACTTCCCGGTAGCGACCGCGTTTATGAAAACCGGATTAGGTTTCATCCTCAAGCTGGATCCCACCGGCTCCTCGCTGCTGTACTCGACCTACCTGGGGGGCAGTAACTATGAGCATCTTCTCGCGCTGGCGCTGGATAAGCAGGGCAACGTGATTGTGACCGGCACCACAGCCTCGACTGATTTCCCGCTGGTGAACCCATTTCAATCCAAGAACAACGGGGGGGCGGGTTCCAACGGGGGACCGTGGGACGCCTTTGTCGCCAAATTGGACGCCTCCGGAAGCAAACTGGTGTATTCCACATACCTGGGCGGCTACGGCGCCGACTTTGGCTACGCGGTTGCGGTGGACGCAACCGGGAACGCCTGCGTGACGGGGCAGACGTACGCGAGCGATTTCCCCGTCGCCAACGGCTATCAAATGCACAACCGCGGGAATGGCGACGCATTTGTCACGAAGCTGAGCCCAGCGGGCGCCATGGTTTGGTCCACGTTTCTCGGGAGTAGCCTTGCCGATGCAGGGCAAGGGATCGCCGTGGATTCGAGCGGCAACGTTTTCGTAACGGGTCATGCCGGGACTACGGACTTCCCATTGAGCACGGGAAAGACCCTCGGCGGAACCAGTGGCGCGTTCGCGACGAAGCTGTCGGCGGATGGAAAGAGCCTGATGTTTTCGACCATTCTGGGAGGGAACGGTAACGACGAAGGAAACGGAATCGCGGTGGATGCCGCCGGAAATGCGTATCTGGTCGGCACGACGCGATCCTTGAATTTTCCGGTGGTCAACGCCCTGCAGCCGGTCTTGGGTGGCGGTAACTCCGATGCGTTCGTTGCCAAGATCAACGCGCAAGGCAACGCGCTGCTCTATTCCACCAACCTTGGCGGCGAGGGCGATGAATATGGCTACTCGATTGCCGTGGACAGCGCGGGCAACGCCTACGTGGGGGGCAGTACCACCTCGACCAAGTTTCCGCTTGCGAGCCCCTTCCAAAGCAGCCCCGGGGCCGGCTTCGTGGCCGAGTTGAACCCAGCGGGTTCGGCACTGTTGTTTTCCACCTATCTCGGGGCGACGGCACGCGCAGTGGCTGTGGATGTGGCGGGAAGCCTGTACGCAGCCGCGAGCACCTCGTCCGCTAACTTGACGACGACACCCGGGGCGTTCTCGACGAAACTGTCCGGCGGGGTCGACGCCTACATTGCGAAGATCTCGGGCCTCCCGGGCGCCCTGCAATTCCTGGTGCCGGTCTCGGCCGCCAGTTTTGCCGGGACCGTGAGCGCGCCGGAATCGATCGTCTCGGTGTTCGGAACGTCGCTGGCGCCGGGGACGGTGGTTGCCACGTCAGCGGCACTGCCCACCACGCTCGGGAACACCACCGTCACGGTCACCGATAGCGGCGGCACCGACTACCCGGCGCCCCTGTTCTTCGTCTCCGCCGGGCAAATCAATTTCGAGGTGCCCGCCGCGGTGAAGAATGGCATCGGCAGGGTGACGGTCCGAAGCAACGGCCAGGTGGTGGCCAGCGGCGTCATCCATATCGACACCGTGTCGCCCGCGCTGTTCACCTCCAACGCCAGCGGGAGCGGCGTGGCGGCGGCGCTGTGGCTGCGGGTGCAGCCGGACGGCGCGCAAACCGTGTACCCGGTCTACACCTGCGGCGCCACGGCGGGGAGTTGCACGGCCACTCCGTTCGACCTTGGCCCGGCCGCCGACCAGATCTTCCTGGAGCTGTACGGAACGGGCATTCGCGGGTGCGGCGGCGCACCGGCGGTGACGGCGACGATCGGCGGCGTTTCCGTTCCCGTGGCGGGTGAGGCGGCGCAGGGGCAGTATGCCGGCCTGGACCAGGTGAACCTGAGCGTCCCGCGGAGCCTGATCGCCAGCGGCGAGGTGAACGTGGTGCTGACGGTGAGCGGGAAGGCGGCCAACACCGTGACGGTGTCCGTGGGCGGCACGCTCCCGGCGCCGGTGATTTCCGCGCTGTCACCAAGCACCGCGCAGACCGGCCAGTCGATCTCGAGTTTCACCATCACCGGGCAGAACCTGTCGCGCGCCTCGGCGGTCCAGTTCACGCCTGCGGCGGGCATCAGCGTGGGCGCGCTCCAGGTCACCGATACCTCGATTACGGCGCCGGTTTCGATTTCGTACACCGCGGCGGTGGGCGCGCGGCAGGTGACGGTGGTTACGCCGGGAGGGCAGTCGAACGCCTTGGAATTCGACGTGACACAAGGGCCCGCCGCACCGCAGACCTCGCAGTATCTGCCCATCCAGACGGGCATGTCCTGGACGTACAGCGTGCAGTTCCCGGCGGCGGTGTCGCTGCCGTACCAGCCGATCTTCGAGGTGCCCGATGGCCTGATCTGCGCATCGACCTTCTGCGGAACGGGGCAGTGGAGCGCCGGCACGACCACGCTGACGATGACCGTGGGCGGTCCGGTGGCGGGCTCGAATCCACCTTCGTGGAGCGTGACGCTGGGCGGCCAGGCCGAGAAGTTCTACTTCTTCACGTATCCCACCGCTCCGCCGCTGGCCACCTACGAACTCCGGGTGCGCACCACCAGCACCGGTTCGCAACTGGAGTTGGTGGACAACTTCCCCATGACCGCCAGCAGCACCTGGCGCTTCTATCGCCCGCTGGCAGCCGTTGCGGCCTCGGACATCGCAACCGCCACTCCGGTGACGGTGGCGGCCGGGACCTTCGCCAATGCGGTGAAGACCACCTTGCCGTTCTATTACGGGCTGACGAACCCCGTCAACTTCCCCACGGACGTGTACCTGGCGCCCAACGTGGGTATCGTGAAGGCGGTCATGAAGAATTCCGCCGGCACGGTGCTGTTCACTCAGGAACTGACCGCGGTCACGGGAGGGCCGTCGCAGTGAGCTGTCCGGGCTACTTCCCGCGCAGGCGGAAGGTGAGGCCGGCCACCACGGTGAGCGGATAGCCGGGTGTGCCATGAATGCGCCACACGGCCGGTGAATCCGGCGTCACCTGCGACTCAAAGTAGTTCTGGGTTTCGTAGTAGTCGCGGTTCGTCAGGTTGTCGAGGCTCACATTGAACTCGACGCCGCGGCGGATCTGGCGGGCCAGGCCGAGGTCGAAGACGGTGTGCCCGGAGGCGACGATGGAAGCGTCGTCGTCCACCAGCCGGTAGTGATTGATGGCCCGCATCGTCAGCGAACCGCTCCAGCCGCGCCAGGCGGACAGCGTCAAGGCGGCGTTAGCCACGAAG
>Ga0209039_10001418_pt1 | contig 22276 bp, 13 predicted proteins | sample BogFormECP12_OM1_FD_188238 | JGI IMG/M metagenome (GOLD analysis project Ga0209039, IMG submission 188238) | Bog forest soil microbial communities from Calvert Island, British Columbia, Canada - ECP12_OM1 (SPAdes) (version 2) | ecosystem: Environmental > Aquatic > Freshwater > Wetlands > Bog ... | reverse complement strand
TGCAGCGACTGGTGGCATCGGTACGCTGACCTGGTCGGTCTCCACGGGAGCGCTGCCGGCTGGAATCACACTGAGCTCCGCTGGCTCGCTCACTGGGACTCCTTCCGCGGCGGGCCCATTCACCTTCACACTGGGTGTGACGGACGGAACCCAGACTGCTACCAAGTCGCTCACCATTACTGTCGCTGCCGTGTTGAGCATCACTACGGCCACGCTTCCCAACGGCACCGTGGGCACAGCCTATAGCCAGACGATGGCCGCGGCCGGTGGCATCGGTACGCTGACCTGGTCGGTCTCCACGGGAGCGCTGCCGGCTGGAATCTCGCTGAGTTTATCCACCGGGTCGCTCAACGGAACCCCCACTGCGGCGGGCGCATTCACCTTTACGGTGAGTGTAACGGACGGATCCCAGACCGCTACCAAGTCGTTGACCATCACGGTCGCTGCCGTGTTGAGCATCGCCACGGCCACGCTTCCCAACGGCACCGTGGGCGCCGCCTACAACCAGACGCTGGCCGCCACCGGTGGAAGCGGTACGCTGACTTGGTCGATTTCCACGGGAGCGCTGCCAACTGGAATCACGCTGAGTTCATCCACCGGCTCCCTCAGTGGGTCTCCCTCCGCTCCGGGCGCATTCACCTTCACCGTGAGTGTGACGAGCGGAGGCCAGACCGCCATCGCGCAATTCGCCATTACGGTAGGAGTGCCGCCCGCGCCGTCCGTCACCATTACAGGGTTACCGGCCACGGCCTCGCCCGCCACGCAACCGGCTCTGGGGATCACCATCCCGAGTGCGTATCCGCTCGCCATCACCGGGCAGATTACTTTGACCTTCGTCCCCGATGCCCCGTCGCCGGACGACGGCCAGGAAGTGGTCTTTACCACTGGCGGGCGCACCGCCAGTTTCACCGTGGCGGCCAATTCCACCCAAGTGGCTTTTGGCAGTTCTACGACGCCCGCCGTGCAGGTCGGCACCGTCTCCGGAACCATCACCCTCACTCTGAAGCTGACTGCCGCGGGCATCGACATCACGCCTTCGCCGGCGCCGTCCACGAAGATAACCATCGCCAAGAGCGCGCCGTTCATCAAGAGCGCCACGGTCACCCGCACCAGCAGCGGCTTTAACCTGGTCGTGGTGGGGTACGCCACCTCGCGCGAGATGGTCTCGGCCACAGTCGGGTTCACGGCGGCTGCCGGCGTGACTCTGGCCAGTAGTTCCGCCACCGTTTCGCTGGCGTCGGTTTTCGCGTCCTTTTATCAGACCGCCGATCCGCCGTACGGAAGCCAATTCTCGCTGACGATGCCCTTCACGTTTACGAATGGCGCCAGCACTCCCCCGCTGACCTCCGTCTCGGTGCAACTCACCAACGCGGTGGGCAGCTCGACATCGGTGAGCACCCAGTATTGACGAATCGCTTGCCCGATCTTTACGACGAGGTTCCGTATCCGAGCCTGCCGCGGCCGCAGTCGCACCCCTCGCGCATTGCGGCCCTGGCGGCCATCGCGGGCATGACGCCGCCGCCGGTCACCCGATGGCGCGTGCTCGAAATCGGTTGCGGCGACGCGTGCAACCTGCTGCCGGTGGCTTTCGAATACCCCCAGGGCCGCTTCGTCGGCGTGGACCGGGCCGCCCTACCCCTGGCGCGCGGCCGCGACATAGCCGCTCAGCTCGGCCTCGCCAACCTCGAGTTGCACCAGGCCGATCTGCTCAATTGGCAGCCCCACGGCGAGTTCGACTACATCATTGCCCACGGTTTTTATTCCTGGGTGCCGCTCGAGATCCGCGACCGCTTGCTCGCGCTCTGCGCCACGTCGCTTTCCCCCGGCGGCGTCGCTTACGTCAGCTACAACGCTCTGCCCGGAAGCCACCTGCGCCGCTACGTCTGGGATCTTCTGAAATTCCACACTCGCCACGCGGCGTCTTCGCGCGTCCGCATCGAAAAAGCGCACGAGGTGGCGCGTCTTTTCGCCGCGCATCCCGCCGACGACCCCGGCCGCGCCGCCATCCGCAAAGAGATGGAGAATGTGCTCGAAAGAGGCGCTGAGGCCATCTTTCACGATGACCTGGCGGAAACCAACGATCCCATCTATCTGATGGATTTCATCGGCCACGCCGCCCGCCACGGCTTGCGGTACCTGGGCGATGCCGAGCCCGTGCGCGACGATGTCCGCGACCTCCCGTTGCCGGTTGAGGATTGGTTCGAGGCCCGCCAGTACGGCGACTTTCTCGCCTGCCGGAAATTCCGCGAGAGCCTCCTCTGCCGCCAAGAGATCCCGCTCGACAGGACCCTTTCCCTGGACCGTTTCCAGCCGCTCGCCGCCGCCTCTCGCGTAAAACCGGCCGAGCCCCAGCCGGATGGCGCGCGGAAATTCGAGCTTTCTCAAGGCCGAAGCCTCACCACCAACCACCCTCTGGTCAAAGACGTGTTGTGCTTCCTGGCCGCCCGTTGGCCGGGCTCGGTTCCGGTGCCCGCCCTTCCGCTCGGCGGGTATCCGCCCCAGGACGCCGCCGATATGCTGATGCGTCTGGTGGAGGCCGAGGCCATCGAGCTATGGCAGCAGCCGCCTCGCGTGGCCACCGCCGTCGCCGAGCGCCCGGTGGCTAGTCCCCTGGCTCGCGCCCAGCTTTCGCTTGGCTTGACCATGGTGACCAACCAACGCCATCAAAGCATCGACCTCCCCGATGAGCCGGGCCGCGCCCTGATCTCGCTGCTCGATGGCGCCCGCGACCGTGATGCCCTGGCCGCCGCCATGGCGCGAGTCGCGCCGGGCCCGGAGGGCGCCCCAACCGACCCCGCCGCGATCGAACGTTCTCTTGAAGTCAGTCTCCAGGAGATGCTCCGCCTGTGCCTGCTGGTGTAACGCCCCCCGCCACGCGTATAATCTATACAACCACGGAGGCTTTCATGAATTACGAAATCGGTTCCCGCGTTGGCGACTACGAGGTTCTCGAAGTCCTCGGGGCTGGCGGAATGGGGCGTGTTTACAAGGTCCGGAATGTCATTTCCGACCGCGTCGAAGCCATGAAGATCGTCCTGCCCGACCTCCAGGGCGACTCCGACCTCGCCGACCGGTTCATGCGCGAGATCAAGGTCCAGGCCAGCCTCGATCATCCCAATATTGCCGGCTTGCACACCGCCTTGCGCCTGGACAACCAGTTGCTCATGTTGATGGAGTACGTCGAGGGCGTCACCATCGAGACGGTTATGCGCTCCGGCCGCATTCCCATCGACAAGGCCATCGATTACACCTCCCAGGTGCTCTCCGCGCTTTCTTACGCGCACGCCCATGGCGTGGTTCACCGCGACCTCAAGCCCGGCAATATGATCGTCACCCCCAGCGGCGTGGTCAAGCTCATGGATTTCGGCATCGCCAAAATGGCGGCCGACCGCAAACTCACGCAGGTCGGGAGTACCGTCGGGTCGCTGTATTACATGTCTCCGGAGCAGATCAAAGGCGCCGTCGATCTGGACCCGCGCTCGGATCTTTACTCGCTCGGCATTTCGCTCTACGAGATGGCCACCGGCGCCCGTCCGTTCCAGGGCGACAGCGAGTATTCCATCATGGCGGCGCACCTGGAAACTAATCCGCCGCCGCCCATCCAGGTGGATCCCAATCTGCCGCCCGCGCTCAGCCAGATCATTCTCATGGCCCTGGAAAAGGATCCGGCGCAGCGTTTCCAGACCGCCGACGCGTTTCGAGCGGCCCTCGGGAGCGTGCGAGGCTCCGTGCGGCCTGCTGCGGCGCCGGTGGCCGCGCCCGTCGCGGTTGTGCCTCCGCCACCTCCTCCTCCGCCCGCGCGCAGCCACCGCGGACTCTACATCGCCCTCGGGTCGCTGGCCACCATCGCGGTGATCGTCGCCGCCGTGACGCAGATCCCGAAGTTCCGCCATACGGCCGCCGAAACCGGGCCGCCTGCCGCCGTATCGACGCCCGCCCAACAGGCGCCAGCCGAAGCGCCACCTGCGGAAGCGCCGCCGGCCGCGACGCCTTCCCCCGCTCCCGCTCCCGCCGCCAAAACCGCCGCGCCGCCAGTTCGCCGCGCGCCGGCCGCCGCCGCTTCCCCTCAGGCGCCCGCGCCGGCCCAGCAGCAGCCCGTGGCGCAGCCCGTTCCCCCGCCGCCGCAAGCTCCTCCGCCACAGGCTTCGGCCGCTGCCGCTGCCGCCGCGGATGCCGCCCAAGCGGAGCAGTTGGAGAAAATCCGCGAGCAGGGATCGCTGCTCAGCATCCGGGTTTCAACCGTCAAGTCCAGCCTGGACAGGCTGCAGAAGGCACAGGCCCGCTCCGGGCTCGGCCTTCGCGCCGATATGGCTGCCTCCGCGCAGCGGATGGACTATCTTATGAACGAAGCTGACGCCGCCGCACAGCGGGGCGACGCCGCCGCGGCCCAGCGCAATCTCGACCTGGCGGAGAAGGAAGTCTCCAAACTCGAGAAGTTCCTGGGCCAGTAGGCCAAGCCCCTATCGCGCCGAGAAACGGTAAATCGTCGTGGTGTGGTACGTGCTCCCCGGCTTCAGCACCGTTGTGGGGAAGCTCGGCTTGTTGGGCGAATCCGGGTAGTGCTGCGTCTCCATGCAGAACGCGCTGCGGAACGGATATACTTTTCCGCCTTTTCCGCGCACCGAACCGTCCAGGAAGTTGCCGGTGTAGAACTGCATGGCTGGCTCGGTGGTCCACACCTCCAGCACCCGCCCGGTCTTTGGCTCGTGAACCTCGGCCGCTTTCGTCAGTCCGCCGTTGCCCTTGTTCAACACCCAGTTGTGGTCGTAGCCGTTGCCCAGTTTCAACTGCGGGTCGCTCTGGCCGATGCGCGCGCCAATCGCCGTCGCGGTGGTGAAATCGAATGCCGTGCCCTTCACCGCGCGCAGCTCGCCCACCGGGATCAGGCCGGCATCCACCGGCGTGAAGCGGGCGGCGTCAATCATGACCTGGTGGCCCATCACGTCGCCTTCGCCTTGCCCCGCCAGGTTGAAGTAGGAATGGTTGGTCAGGTTCACCACCGTGTCTTTATCGGTGGTAGCCGTGTAATCGATCTTCAACTCGTTGCGCGTGGTGAGCGTGTAGACTACTTTTGCCGAAAGCGTTCCCGGGAAACCCTCTTCGCCATCCTTGCTCACATAGGTCAGTTCCAGCCCCTGGCCTTCCGCGGTGCTCACTGGCGTGGCTTTCCATACGCGCTTGTCGAAGCCCTGCGGGCCGCCGTGCAAAGTGTTGTCGCCGTCGTTCTTCGGCAGTGTGTAGGTCTTGCCATCGAGTTTGAACGTGCCGTGCCCGATGCGGTTGCCGTAGCGGCCGATGATGGCGCCGAAGTAGTTCGTCTGCTTGAGGTAACCCTCCAGGCTGTCCGCGCCCAGCACCACGTCCGCGAATTTGCCGTTGCGGTCCGGAGCCGTCAGCGTGACCACGGTCCCGCCATAAGTCATGATGCCCGCTTGCATCCCGTTGGGATTGGAAAGCGTATAAAGCTCGACGGACGCCCCGTCCGGCAACTTCCCGTAGACCTGCTTCTTCACGTCGGATGTTCCTTTCTTCGAGGGGGCCTGCGCCAAGCAGGCGAGTGTCAGGACGCCCAGGGCGACGCCGGCCATCCATGTTCTTCGGTAGGGCATGCTTTAGCTTGCCTTTCTATTTCTTAAACGGCGGCAGCGTCTTCTGCGGCGCTCCCGGTGCATCCAGCTTCAATTCGCAGCCGCAATCCTCGCCCGCGTTCTTGGCCGTCTTCTGATACTCGATTTCGTAATCGATGATGCCCCTCAGGCTCGGCCAGTCGATTGCCGAAGCGATCCGGCGCCCATTCACGAACAGCGTGGGAGTGGCATTGATATCCAGCGTGTGGCCCTCGGCCACGTTCTTGTTCACCTCGGCCTCCGTAGCCTTGGTGTCCATGCACCGGCCAAGCTGCAACATATCGATGTCTTTCTCGCCCTTGGCCCACTCCATCGCCTTGTCCTTCAGGTTCGCCGCCGTGATGTCGGCTTGGTGGGCGTAGATCCAGTCGTAGTAGCTCCAGAACGCGCTGGAGTTCTGCCGGAACACGCAGCGGCCGGCGATGGCGGCGGGCCTGGCCCACGGGTGTATGGAATCCAGCGGGAAGTCCTTGAGATACAGCCGCACCTGCGTGGGATAGGCGCTAATCAGGTTCTGCCGAAGCATGGTGGCCTCGGTTTTGCAGACCGGGCACTCGAAATCGCTGAATGCCACCAGCACCACCGGCGCGCCCGGCGTCCCCAGGCTCGGCTGGAATTCGGTCTTCAGCTTGTCAAGATCGTGCTTGAAGGGGTTGGAATTGATGTCGTAGACCGCGGCCTGCAAAACCTTCGACCCGTCCTTCGACACCAGGAAAGTGAAATCCTGGGCGGCCTCCCCCTTCGAGGCATGCACCACCACCTCCACAAATCCCGGCACCTCCGAGGGCTTCGGATCGCCTACCTGCACGTTGATCGTCGAGTTCATCACGAACAGGTGCCGGACATAGGCCTCCAACACCGCCTTGTCGAGAGCCGACTTCTTCTGGTCCTGGTTGAAAGCGGGCGCCGCCAGCATCAGGGCGGCCGCCAGAGTTAGGAAAAATGATCGCGACATGTATCACCTATTCTATCGTCTACATCACCGGGCCGATTCGCCACGGCACAAATTCCTGGTGCCCCAGCCGTTCGGCGCAAGTCCGCCGGCCCGAGGCCACCTCCAACACAAAATCGAAAATCTCGCGGCCCACCTGCGTCACCGTGGCTTCACCATCCGCGATCGCTCCGGCGTTGATGTCCATGTTGTCCGTCATGCGCCGGTACATTCCGCTGTTGCTCGCGATCTTGATCACCGGCACGGTGGGGAATCCGATGGCGCTGCCGCGGCCGGTGGTGAACGCCAGCAGGGTGCATCCGCCCGCCGCCAGGCCGGTCAGAGACACCGGGTCGTAGCCCGGCGTATTCATGAACACGAACCCCGGCGAGCCGATGCGTTCCGCAAAGTCGTAGACCTCGATCAGCGGCGAGGTGCCGCCTTTAGCCACCGCGCCCAGCGATTTCTCCAGGATGTTGCTCAGCCCGCCCTGCTTGTTGCCGGGCGACGGATTATCGTCAAAGCCGCACGCAAATCGATTCAAGTATTCCTTGTATTCCCGGATGTAACTCAATAACTTTTCAGCCACTTGCCGGTTGCGCGCCCGCTTGATTAGCAAGTGCTCCGCGCCGAAGATCTCGGGCGTTTCCGCGAGCACCGCCGTGGCGCCAATCTCCGCCAGCAGGTCCGAGCAGTAGCCCAGCGCCGGGTTGGCCGTGATCCCGGAAAAGGAATCCGACCCGCCGCAGTTCAGCCCCAGCACCAGCTTCGAAGCCGGCGCTTCGGTTCGCTTTTCCGCCGCCGCCCGGTCCAGGAACTTCGAAATCTCGCGGCGCGCCGCTTCCACCGCCCCGCGCGTCCCGCCGCTCCCTTGCAGCGTCAGCCCCACCAGCGGTGCGCGTCCCCCACTCTCGCCACTGAGGTAGTGGTCAATCTGGTTCACTTCGCAGCCCAGCCCCAGGATGATGCCCGCCGACACGTTGGGATGCGCCAGCACCCCGCCCACCGTTCGGCGAAGCTGGTCGACGTCGGGACCGAAGACGTGGCCGCACCCGTCGCCATGCGGAAAGGCCACCACCCCATCCACGTTGGGCGGCAAGGTCTGGCCCTCATAGCTGCGGGCGATCAGCTCGGCCGTGTGCGCCGCGCAGTTGCTGGCCGCCGCCACCGCGATGTAATTGCGCGTCCCCACCCGTCCGTCCGCGCGCTGGTAGCCGAGAAAGGTCGGGGCATTCCTGCTGGCCTCGGGCGCCGGCGTCTCCGTCTCCGGGAACTCGTAATCGAATTGCAGCTCTTCAAACGAGAGGTTGTGCGTATGCACGTGCCGCCCGCTTTCGATCGCTTGGCTGGCGCGCCCGATGGCCTGTCCGTAACGCTCCACCAGCTCGCCCGGCCGGATGCTTCGGAGCGCGATCTTGTGGCCCGCCGGAATGGCCTCGCGCGCCACCACCTGCAGTCCCTCGACCGACAACTCCGTCCCCGCCGCGATAGGCACGCGCGCCACCGCGATGTTGTCGGTGGGGTGCAGACGTATGGCCGAATTCCCCGCCGTCGGCAGCTTGGCGATATCCAGCAGCATCCCGTTCCCCTAGCGTTCCAGCACCAGCTCCGCCGCCTGGTCTCCCACGTGCGCGTGCAGCTTATTCCCCACCGGGTGCACCCAGACCCCCGTTCCATCGGGCGGGACGGGGATATCGGCCGCTCCATCCACCACCACGAAGCGATCGTTTTCCACGCCATCGAGCAGCTTGCCGATGTGTATGTGGGCGTGGCACTGCGTGCGCCGCTCCAGTCCGTTCATGGCCACCCCCCACCCGTCGCCCCACACCTCGCGAGCCTTGCCGATAGCCGCCGTCCAGTACCCCGTGCGCTCGGCCGCCGTCATACCGGCCAAATCCTGCGGGCTGGCGCCATGAAACCGCGGCAGCGCCAGCCACCGGTTGGGCTTGGTGGGATTGGCGTCCTTCACAAAGAAGAACCGCGGCTCGGCCGGCTGCTCCTCCGCCAGGCGGCACAATGTGCACTCGGTGGCCGCCATGGTCTCCGGCTTCGCGACGTCGCAGCCGCACCCGCGCACGTCCGCCCGTCCCATTGGCAGCAGTAAGAGTACGGTTGCGGCCAGAGTCCGAAGGAAGCGCATTTTGATTTGATTATAGCGATACCATGATGGTTCCTGTCGGGATGTTGACCTACCTGATCTTAGGGATGACCTACGCCTTCGCCGCCGCCGTCCAGCCCGGCCCCCTGCAGACCTACCTCATCTCGCAGACCCTCAGCCACGGCTGGCGCCGCACCCTTCCCGCCGCCTTTTCCCCGCTGCTCAGCGATGGCCCGATAATCCTCCTGGTGCTGCTCGTGTTGTCCCGCGTCCCTGCTTGGATGGTGCAAGCTCTGCGCCTGGCCGGCGGCGTATTTGTGCTCTACCTGGCCTGGGGCGCCGCGAAGACCTGGCGCACGTACCACGCCCAGCACATGCAGCCCGCGCCTTCGAGTCTGCTGCGAGCCGCGCTGGTAAATGTGCTGAACCCCAACCCGTATATAAGCTGGACCCTGGTGCTAGGCCCGCTCCTGCTGAAGGGTTGGCGCGAAGCGCCGTCGCACGGAGTGGCCTTACTGGCGGGTTTCTACGGCACGATGGTTCTGGCCCTGGCCGCCACCATCGTGCTCTTTGCCGCCGCCCGCAATCTCGGCCCGCGTGTAACTCGCCTGCTCATCGCCTTCTCGTCCGTGGCGCTGGCGTGTTTCGGCTGCTATCTGCTGTGGGGCGGGTGCCGGACCCTATAATGAGACCAATGCCTCGGAAAATCCCGCGCGCCCTGTGGATCGCCCTTCCCCTGGCATACTTCCTCTACTTCTACCACTTGGCCGCCACCGGCCTCGTCGGGCCGGACGAGCCCCGCTACGCTTCCATCGCGCGTGAAATGGCCCGCTCCGGCGATTGGATTACGCCGCGCCTCTGGGGCCAGCCGTGGTTTGAAAAGCCCGCGCTGCTCTATTGGATGACCGGCGCCGCCTTCCGCTTGGGCATCGGGCCGGAACTCGCGCCGCGGCTCCCAGTGGCCTTCATCGCCGCCGCCTTCCTCCTGTTCTTCTTCTGGATTCTCCGCCGCGAATTCGGCGCGCGCGCCGCGTCGTTTGCCACACTCATCCTGGGCTGCTGCGGCGGCTGGCTCGTCTCCAGCCAGGTCGCCGTCCCCGATATGCCGATGGCCGCCGCGTTTTCCGCCGCCATGCTGCTGGCCCTGCCCTGGATCGCCCGGCGCGACACGCGCTATTTGCCCCTTGCGGCGGCCCTGCTCGGGCTGGCCGTGCTGGCCAAAGGTCCGGTGGCGCTGGTCCTGGCCGCGCCCCTATGCCTGCGCTTTCGCGACGCGCGCGACCTCCTCCGTCCGCGCGTGGTGGCGCCCTTCCTGGTGGTGGCGCTTCCCTGGTACCTGCTCTGCTATCTCCGCAACGGGAAAGTCTTCCTCCACGATTTCTTCCTGGTGCACAATCTCCAACGGTTCACCTCGAATACCCTGCTGCACGTTCAGCCCTGGTGGTTCTACCTGCCGGTGTTGGCCGGTTTGCTGCTGCCCTGGTTCCCGCTCGTGTTCCTGCTGGGACGGCGCGCGGACTACCGCGACTCGCGGCGCCTCTACCTGCTGCTCTGGGTGGTGTTCGGAATGGTTTTCTTCACCGCCGCCACCAACAAGCTGCCGGGCTATCTGCTGCCCCTGTTGCCGGCCGCCGCGGCCCTCATGGGGCTGGCGCTCCACGAAGCCCAAGCCCAAGCCGCCCATACGGGGCTCTGCCTGGCCGGCTGCGCTCTACTGCTGGTGGCCTTCCCCGTGGCCGCCCGTATGCTTCCGGCGGCCTTGGCCACGGGCCTTTCGAAAGCGCCCCTCCCCGCGTTTCATGCCGCCTGGCTGCTGGCCGGCGTAGGTGCCGCCGCGGCCTGGCTCTTGGAGAGCCGCGGGCGCAGGCTGGCCGCGGTGCTGTTGATCGCCGCCGGCGCCGCCGCCGGCGCTGTCTATCTGAAACGCGTGGCCGCGCCGGAGCTGGACCGCACGGTTTCCGCCCGGCCTTTATGGCGCGCTATTTCCGGCCGCGCCGATGAAGTCTGCGTCGACCAAATCGAACGCAACTGGCGCTACGGGCTCAATTACTACGCCGGCACGCCGTTGCCGGAATGCTCCGTCGAACCCAAGCCCTGGTGGGTGCGCCAGTCCCCCGGCCAGCCGCCCAATCTCGCCTTGGCGCCGCCGGGACCCACTTCTCCTGTTGACCTGCACACCCCCGCCGTTGTACCCTTCCCTTTCCGGAAGTGATCCATGATTCTTCCACAAACACAGGCCGCAGTCTTGTTTCTGATGGCCCTCAGCCTGCTGTGCTGGGGTTCCTGGGCGAACTGTTATAAGCTCGCCGGAAAATGGCGCTTTGAGCTCTTCTACTTCGATTTCGCGGTGGGGGTGGCGCTGGCCGCCTTCCTTTATGCCTTCACCGTGGGCAACCTGGGATACGATGGCTTCTCTTTTATGGACGACCTGATGCATGCCGGCAAGCGCCAGTGGCTGTACGGGTTCATGGGGGGAGTGATCTTCAACCTGGGCAACATGATCCTGATGTCGGCCATCTCCGTCACCGGCATGGCGGCGGCGTTCCCCGTGGGAATCGGGGTCGCCACCATCGTAGGGACCGCGCTGACCTACGCCGGCGGGCGGCAGGGAAGGCTCCTGCCGTTGCTCGCCGGCTGCGTGCTCATTGCGGCTGCCGTCGTCGCCGCCGCGCTGGCCTATCGCTCTCAAGCCGTTCTGAGGCACGAAGAACTCGCCCGCGCCGGAAAGTCCGCCAGCACCCGCCGCCCCAGTTCCATCAAGGGGATCGTCCTGGCGCTGGTGAGCGGCCTGCTCATTGGTTCGTTCTTCCCGCTGGTGGACAAGGCCAGGGAAGGCGAGGTCGGCCTTGGCCCCTACGCCACCGTCGCGGTCTTCGCCATCGGCATTCTCATCTCCACATTCGTCTTCAACGTGTTCTTTATGAACCTTCCCGTGGAAGGCGAACCGCTGGAGGTATTGGAAATCTTCAAGAGCACCTCCAGGCAGCATCTGCTAGGCATGGCGGGTGGCGCATTGTGGTGCACCGGAATGGTGACCAGTCTGGCCGCCGCCAGCGCTTCCGCGGAAGTGCGCGCGAGTTTCGCGGTTACCTATTTCATGGCGCAGGCATTCCCGCTGGTCGCCGCGCTGTGGGGCGTCCTGCTGTGGAAGGAGTTCAAGGGGGCCGACCTGCGCGTCAAGGTGCTGACCGTCTTCATGTTCCTCCTCTTCGCGAGCGGATTGCTGCTGCTTGCCAACGCCCCGCTGCCCGTGCGCGCGGCCTGATCGCGATCGCTACGGCGCCGCGTAGTATCAGGCGTCCACGTGGCGCCGGGAGAACTCCACCAGGGCCGTCTTGTTGCGCGTGGAAAGCGCGCGCGCCAGGCGCTCCATCTCCGTCTTTCCCAGCACGCGCGCGGGCAGCTTCGCCTCCGCGCCCGCCGGCGATATCGCAATACCGGCCAAAGCGGCCGCGCTCTGAAGGAACTCACGCCGGGAACTGCCCATCTCCGCTCCCTCCCTGAGTTGAGAATAGCATGCGACGTAGCGCCGGCGACGGAAACGTCCGATGCGGATCTTTGTCGCCGGTGTTCTTCATTGAGCTATACTGGTCTCGCTCGCATCCCATGTCGAACTAAGGAGTGTTATGCCCAGGCAGATTACCATGGCGCCCGAAGCCAACGGCAGGCGCGATTTTTTGAAGGTGTTGGGTGGCGGCGCTTTGGCCTCCGCACTGGCTTTCAATCGGCTCTCCGCGGCTGCCAAGCCCGGTTCCAAACCGATGCGCGGACTGTTTCCGATCGGGTCGACGCCGTTCACCGATTCCAATCAACTCGACCTCGAGTGTCTCGCGTCGGAAATCAAGTTCCTGAATCGCGGAGGCGTGCACGGAGTCATCTGGCCGCAAATCGCCAGTGAGTGGACCACGCTCTCCAAACAGGAGCGTCTGGATGGCGCCGAGGCCATGGTCGCCGCCGGCAAGGGTGGCAAGACAGCCATCACCATTGGCGTCCAGGGGCCGGATGTGGCTACGGTCCTCGAATACACCAGGCACGCCGGCAAGATCGGCGCCGACGCCATCTGTTCGCTGCCGCCGGAGGGCGTCACCGACGATAACGCCCTGTTCGACTACTACAAGGCCATCGGCACGGCCAACGACCTCCCGCTCTTTGTGCAGAGCCAGCCCTTCCCCATGAGCATGGACCTGATTGTCCGCATGTTCAAGGAGATCCCCTCCTTCCGGCAGATCAAGGACGAAGCCGGCGATACTTTGGCGCGCATCACGGAGATCCGCACCCGGACCAACGACGGCGTCAAGGTCTTCACCGGCAATGGCGTGCGCAACATGATCACCGAGTTGATGCTCGGGGCTCAGGGCTTCTGCCCCACCGTCGACCTGGCCGACATCTACGCGCAGGCCGCCGATTTGTGGTTCGCGGGCAAGCACAGCGAGGCCTTCGATATGTTCGGCCGGGTGCTGTCGTTCGGCGCCATCAGTGAGACCGTGGGCGCGCCGGGGAAGTACGTGCTGGTGGCCCGCGGAGTCTTCAAGAACACCCGTTCCCGCCGTGGCGCCATGACGGCCGGACTTCCAGGCGCCAACGCCACGGGCGCTGCCGCCCCGGCCGGGCGCGGTGGTGGCGGGCGCCGAGGCCCTACCCGCCCCTTCGACGCCGAAGGCGAAAAGACCATCCGCGCCGCTCTGGACCTTCTGAAGCCCTACCTGAGAGCGTAAAGCAACCGCTCTCTAACGTTCGCGGCTCCGATCCGAGCCGGGCCCAGAGGGCACCCCGTCAGAGAGCGGTTGGCCCATCTCTTAGAACTGCAGCCGCGTGGCGAACTGCAGGATGCGTCCCGCGTTGCTCTGCCCCGTCAGCGCGCCGAAAGCCGAGCTGGTGACGGTCATGTTCGGTCCCGTGAACTGCGTGTGGTTGGTCAGGTTCAGGAAGTCGCACGAAACGCTGAAGGCCACGTTTTCGTGGATCATGAATCGCCGCAGCAGCTTGGCGTCCCAGTCCCGTATGCCGTCGGAACGCAGGCTGTTGACGTACTGCGGGAAGATGCGCGCCTGGTAGGTGCCGGGCTGCACAGCCGAACGGCCCTCAAAGCCCACGAACGTGGAAGGCGGCGCCGCGGATTGCGTCCACACCGCAGCCGGGTCGTACCACAAGTGAATGTTCTGGCTGTGGATGTTGTCGTGGTTCAGAGCCTGCACCACCTGGTCCACGCTGCCGTAGTAGAACAGGTTGCCCATGGAGATCAGCGGGCCGGTCTGATACGTGTAAACCCAGCTTGTCTGCCACCCGCCCACGATGTAGGAGAGCGGTCCCTGGCGCAGCCATTGGTGGCCCTTGCCGAAAGGCAGTTCCACTACGTTGCTCCACACCAGCCGGTTGGGGCGGATGTTGGAGTTCAACTGCCACTCCGGCTCCGGATCGAACTGGTTCGCCAGCCACTGCTGCCGGCCCCACATGTGCGCGTACTGCACCTGCGACTGGAAGCCATGCGACCACCGCTTCTGGTAAATCACGCGCACTTCGTTATCCACGTCCTTGGCGCGGAAACCACCGTTTTGGCTCAATCCGAATCCGGCGTTGGGGTACGCACGCAGCAGTTGCTGCACTTGCAAGGTGGTCCCGGTGAACATGCCGACGTTGCTGAGGTAGTTGTACAGCGCCGGGTTGGAAGACTGTATGGCGGGCAGCGCGGCCAGGAATGGATTGGCCACCGTGGCCTTCATGTTGTTATCCGTGGTGGCGCTGTAGGCGTCCGAGAAATTCCAGTACTTCGCCGGCAGGGGGCTGAGGTTCTTGGTCATGGGCAGGTTGGCGTACCCGCCGTTGTAGGAAGCCTCTATGCGGTGGTTGCCGCGCAGCTCCCGCTGGATGCCCAGCGAGTAGCGCTGCTCCCAGGTGGGCGCATAGTCGCGCGGGTAGTAGGTGAAGCCCTGGCCGTCCAATTGGCCGGCGCCCAGCGAATTGCCGGCCGGCAACACCCAGCGCGAACCGCTGGCCAGCACCGGGAAGGGGTTCATCAAGGGGTTGGAGGCCCCCATGGCCGAGGCCGGCATGGAGCCATTGTTGGCGGCGCAGCAGTAAGTCAGGCCATTGTCGTTGGTGAGAATGGTGCTGGTCGACTGGCTGTAGCCGTTCTGTCCGGGACGGCTGTTCATGGAATTAAAGGTGTCGGAATGCCAGCCGGTGCCGGCGCGCAGCACGGTCTTGCTGTTGATCTGATAAACCACACTGACGTTGGGCAGGAAGCGGTTGGTGCCCTGGGTCCAGTTGGAATATTGCTGGCCCAGATAGCTGACTCCGCCCACCACCTGGAAGCCGCTCGCCGGCATGCCCTGCTGCAGCATCTGGACGGCGGCGTTGGAGGCGTTGGCCGGGTTCGAGAGCAAGGTCGAATAGGCGTTCTGCACGGCCGTGGCGTAAGGCGGCACCGCGCCGAAATTGTACATTCCCTCCACGCCGCGGTTGTACCGCTCGGTGATGCCGCCTTCGCGCTCGAATCGCAGGCCGAATCCGATGCGCAGCTTCGACGTCAGGCGGAAATCGTCCTGGATGTAAGCCGTATGGTAGCGCGTGGTCCAGTAACCGGTATCGTTGGTGTCCACGTTCATCGAACTCGGCAGGCCCATCAGATACGAAGCCCAGCCTAATCCGGTCGAGGAGGCGGTGGTGGTATTATCCGCCTGCCGGTCGTAGGTATTGGTGAACTGGTAGTACCCCGTCACGTTGCCCAGCGGGTTCACCGAGCCATAGTGATAACGCCGCTCCTCATAGCCATACTTGAAGGTGTTTCTGCCCTTCACCGTGGTCATCTTGGCCGCCAACTGTTCCGTAGTGCCGCGCTGGTTCAGCCCCTGGGCTCCCACGAAACTGGTCGAAGCCGCGTTGGCCACGCCGGCGATATTGATCCACGGCAGACAGTCCTGAGCGGCGGCCTTCGTGTCGATATAGGCGGGCAGCCCGACCGACGCCGCGGTGTAGTTGAGCACGATCGGCTTCTTGTCGCCTTCGGCATATTGAGTGATGCTGAACGGGATGTCCAGTACGTTGTTGGCGTTGAGCGTGAACAGGTAATCGATGCTGCCGCCGCGTGTGGGCCGGTATAACCCGTTCGACTCGACGCCCTTCAGCGACGTGCCGTGCGCCCAGTCGTACTGATCCGAGAGCCGTGAGTTGAAATACCACTTGCCGCTCAGGTGTTGCCGCTGGTTGATGTTGTAGTCGTAGCGGTTGATGAAATCCGGGAACCAGTCGTTGTCCGGCTGGCCGCCGTCGTAGAAGTTGTTGGTGCCGTCCGCCGCCATCTGGCTCGGGTTGTTCGGCATCGGGTAAAGCTGATTGAAGAACTTAGAGATTGGGCTGGTCTGTATCGACGCCGGAAGGATGTTGTTGGGGAACGGCGTGCGAGTCACGTGGCCGCTCACCATCGCCGCCGTGCGCGGGTCGTAGACAATGTACTGCGACGGATTGGTGGTGCCCACCAGCAAGGCCGAGAAGTCGCCCGACCGCTCCGGCACCGTCGGTACCGTATAGATAGGCGTGCTGTTGGGCGGAGCGATGCTCACCAGTTTGCTGTAGGCGATGTAGAAGAAGAGCTTGTTCTTGCCGTTGAAGACCTTGGGGATGTAGACTGGTCCGCCTATGCCGAAGCCCGGCTGCGTGACTCGGCCCGAGGCCTGCTCCGGCGTGCCGGGGGTGATCGTCCCATTGGCCAGGCCGGCGTAATAGTTCAATCGCGTGAAGTCCGGCGTGGCGTTCCACCGGAACTGCTGGAACTGCCAGTAGCCCGCGCCGTGCAGCGCGTTGGTGCCGGATTTCACGGTGGCGCTGATAAACACGCCCACCGCGTGGCCCATGGAGGCATCATACGGATCGGTCTCGATGCGCACTTCGTCCACGGCTTCGGCGTTGGGCACGAACCCGGCGCGTCCGCCGTTGGTCCCGGTAACCGGGTTGCCATCCAGCAGGAATTCGTTCAAGGCCGCGCCCAGTCCGCCGGAGGCGTAACTGGCCGTAGCCGCGTGATCCAGGGCCCGGTTGTTATCCGGTGTTTCGGCGCCGGTGAAGATCATGCCCGCCGCCATGGCCTGCAAGGCGAAGGGGTTCATGGTGGTGTAGGGCAACTGGCCAATGTCGCGCGTGTTCAGCACGCGGCCTTGGGCGGAGGTCGCGGTATCCAGCAACGGCGCGTCCGCCGTGACTTCCACCGATTGGGTGGTTTGTCCGATCTCCAGTTGCAGGTTTAGAGCCAGACGGTCGCCGGTGTCCAGCGTGATGCCGGATTGCACGAACTTCTTGAAGCCCGACGATTCCACGGAGACGGAGTACGAACCCGGAAGCAGGAAATCGACTTCGAAATATCCAGTTTGATTCGTCGTAGCGTGACCGGAGACGTTCGTCGCGGTATTGGTTACCTCGACCGCTGCGCCGGGCACCACGGAGTTCTGCGGGTCAACGACCTTGCCCGTGATGCTGCCGCGCGATTCCTGCGCCAGGCAGATCATGGAAAAACAAAGTAGCAGTACCGCGCCTATTAATAATGCGCGATTCCGCGTGAGACGCAAACGTAGCATTCAACCTCCCTTTACGGACCAAAAGACCCGTGGCACCCATTCTAGTTCCAGGTGCGCAATCATGCAAGCGGCAATTTCAGACCTTAAGAGGTTATATGTTGCAAAACACTACGAGATGCTCCGTAGCACCGAAAGCGCTTTGCTTTGAAGCGATTATCTGGTTGACGTAATTTCTACGCCATCGACCGCCCCGCGAACCAACGTTTCGCATTGTGAATCGTGCACGATGCGACGCAACTTGTGGGGCGGGCCCCCCTGGTCTGCGGACGCCCCCCTGGTCGGCCCGCTTCTTTGCAGGAAGAGCCGGACCTGGGGGTCCGGCGCGGACGAGGGCGTCCGCCCCACGTCAGAACGTGACTCTGGCGCTGAACTGGAGCTTCCTGGGCGAATTGGCCATCGCCGAGAATATGCCGAACGTGGCGGAATCGATACCCAATCCGGGGGCCGCGAAGTGAACCGCGTTGTTGACGTTAAACGCGTCCGCCTGGAACGCCAGCCTGACCCGCTCGCGGATAGGGAACTCTCTCCGCACCGTGACGTCCACATCCGCGTTGTGCGGCGCAAACAGCCCGTACGGAGCCGCGCGCGGAATGTTGCCGGCCGTGTAAGCCGCCGGGTCGACGAAAGCCGTCTTATTCAGGTAGGACGTGGTGGTGATGTTTCCGGTCCCCGGCGTGCCATTCTGCCACACGCTCCCCGAAAAGCCCGGCGCATAATTCGGATAGCAGGAGGCGTCGATAATGCCGCCGCCGGTGCACGTCCCCGTGATTGCCATGGGCGCTCCGCCCTGGTAGGTGAAGATGGCCGAGAACTGCCAGTTGCCGATGATGACGTTCAGCGGCTGGAAATCGCTCTTCAGTTTGCCCGTGCCAAATGGCAACCGGTACACAATCGTGGAGCTGACCACGGTCGGGTGATCGATGACGCCCGGCCCCTTCTCCAGGAAGTCCTTGTTGGGATCGCGCACGCCCACCAGATCGTCCAGTTCCTTGCTGTAGGTGTAATTGAACATGAACGTCAAGCCGTGCGATAAGCGTTCGTTGAGCGAGAACTGGAGCGAGTTGTAGGTCGAATTTCCAATATCCAGCCAGTAGTTGTTGATCGAGCTGTATTGTGGGTACGGTCTCAGCGCCTGGGCCACGGTTCCCGTGAAGTTCGGAAACGGGGTCTTGAAACTGGGGAACATGGCCTGAACCGTTGCCAGAGTGGTCGCGCTCAGGGTGGAACTCAGGGTCCCTGCCAGCGGAAGATAGGTAACCGGAATCTGGTCCGTGTAGGGCCCGGCGACGCCGGCGCCAGGCAGCCAGTGGCCCGCGCTGGCGCTATAGGACAGGCTCACCATCATGTTCTGCGACAGCGAGCGCTGGATGTTCAAATGCCAATCCTCGTAATACGGAGCTTTTCCGCCCAAAGCCGGATCGCCGTAAGCCATGGCGACAGCCGTCGAGGGGCCGGCCCACGGCGCTCCAGCCGCAGCCGCAGCCGCCGCGGTGATAAAACCAATGCCGTAGCTGGGGTTGATGTACGGTGGCGGAGTCGGGTTAGCCGGCATACCGGCGTCCCAAAGGTAAGCCGGCTGCCCGGTGACCGTCGAGGACAGGGCGTTGCTGCCGTTATAGCCCACCTGGCTCAGACCCTGGCGTCCTTGCGTGCGCCCGCCCACGCCGCCGGCGTGCGCGTAGAAGATGCTGTAGCCCGCCCGAATCACGGTCTTGTCGTCCAGGCGGTAGGCCAGCCCGATGCGAGGACCGGGGTTGATGTTGTGCCGCTCGACCGGGGTCGCGCAGTTGCAACTGTCCGGACCGCTGCCCGCAAATTGCAGCGCTCCCGGAATGCCCCCAGCCACCGGGTTGGCCAGAGTGGGATTAAAGAAGGACATCCGGTTGGCTACTTCCGAGAACGGTCCCCAGATGTTCCACCGCAGACCCAGATTCAGACTCAGGCGAGAGCTGACCTTGAAATCGTCCTGCGCGTACCAGGCGTATGTTTTGTAACGCCCGCCAGTTTCGGCAACCGAAGCTTGTAAGGCGGAACTGCTGTCCACCATGCCCAACATGTAACTGGCCCACGAGAGACCGGTAGTGCCGCTCAGCGCTCCGTTGACGAACTGCGCTGTCTCATTGTTGGAGAACCCAAAGGCAGCCTGGAAACCAGTGTTTATCTGCTCGTTGTCCTGGAGCGTCTGCCACTGGAAGCCGAACGTCAGGTTGTGCCTTCCCCTGGTCCAGAGCAGGTTCTCCTGGAAGTCCGCCGTGTTCTGCGCTTCGTTGTACACCCGAGCCGTGCTTCCCTTCCAGCCTATGGGAGCGTTGTTGCCGGCAAAGGTGGTTTCCGGGAACGCCGAGGCGGCGAAGCTGTTCGGCAGGCCCGTCAGGCCCGCTTTTGCGGGAAAGCCTCCGTTGGCGCTGGGGTCCGTCAGAGGGATCCACATACGGCTCAAAGACAGGCTGGCCTGGTTGACCAGGGTCGGCGAGATCACGTAGGAATCGTGAAGCTGCGCCATGGTCGAATACTCGATCACGCCTCTGCCGTCGGTATAAGGATAGGGCAGCGTCGAAGTGGTGACCGGTGTCAGGCTGCCCACGATCGGCCAGGCAAACTTGCCCGTGCTGTACAGGCCGAAGATCCGGTGTTTGTCGCTCGCGTTGTAGTCCATCTTATCCGTGGTGCTATCGTTATTCACCGTGCTCGGCAACACGGCCAGGTAATTGTTGGTGATGTTGCCATTGGTGGGCGGCGGCATATAAGACTCGAACGATTGCGAAACCTTGGAAAGGCGGCTGGTTGGAATGACGTTGCCGGGGAATGGCGTCCGCGCCGCGGTCCCGGTCGCGCTGGTGGGGTCGTAAATCAGTTGCGGGAATTCGCTGAAGTCGCCCGCCCGCTCCTTCGTGGTCGGTATGCTCTGGTAGCCGACCGGCGTCGTGGCCGAAACCAGACGGTATCCATCGTAGTTGCCGAAGATAAACAATTTGTTCTTGCGGATGGGGCCGCTGACGGTGGCCCCGAATTCGTTCTGATGGTCGGCCGGCAAGACCGCCGCGAAGAAGCCCCGGGCGTCGAAATCGGTGTTCCGGAAGTATTCGTAAACGCCCCCATGGAACTGGTTGCCGCCCGATTTCAGCACGTAGTTCTCCATGCCTTGCCCTTCGTACATGGCCTTGGCGCCGGTGGTCTCCACCTGGAACTGCTCCACCGCCTCCACCGAAACCCCGAACGCCAGGTTGCGCGTGTCGCCTTCGGTTCCGGCGCTGGTCAACGGCAGACCTTCGATATAGACCTCGTTCTGATAGGTCTGCCCGCCGTTGAACGAACCCGTGGATGGACCCGCCGCCTGCGTGCTGTAGTTGTCCACGCCCACCGCCAGGCCGGCGAATGCCGAAGGATCGCGCGGCGACCCGGCGGCGTTCATCGCCAGCGGAAGGGCGTCGTAGACGTTGTTCTGCATGGAGGAGCCCAGCGCCACATCGTCCGTCTTCAGCACCGACGGCGCGGCTTCCACCGTCACCGATTGGTTCGCCGTTCCGATTTGCAGCTTCAGCTCCAGGCCCACCGTCGCCAGCGCGTCCACTATGACGTGCGTCTGCGTGAGGGCCTCAAATCCGGTCGCGGTCACCGCGACCGTGTACTGGCCGGCCGGAAGAAGCGTGATTGCGAAGAATCCAGCTTCATTGGTCTTGCGATCGGTTTTGATCCCGGTTCCGAGATTGGTCGCCGTCACCGAGGCGCCCGGTATGGCCGCACCCGATGGGTCGGTGACCGTGCCTTGGATGGTGCCGGTGCCGCCGGCCTGGCCGAATGCCAAAGCCGCTGCCGACAGTAATGCCGCGCAGAGAACGAAATAACGCATGACTAAAGACTCCTTTTACGTGCGGACTAGTATCGCATTGGAGTCGCCGGGAGTCAATCACCGATGGTCGTGTCCGATTATGTTACGCACAGCGAAACTAATGCGGGGCACGCAAACCACCGTAGTATCAACAGATTGGGAGAAATCGCCGGAATTGTGCGCACGGCCAGCCGGCGCCCGCCCCGTGTCTCATTGCGGAACCGCCTGTGGGGCAGCCAATCCTGCCCCACTATTTTTCCAGGCTGTGGGGGCCCAGACAGAAGGTGAACCGGCTGCCTTGGCCCACGGTGCTTTCCACGACGATGGTCCCGCCATGCAGCTCCACCAGGCTCCGAGTGATGGCCAATCCCAGGCCGGCGCCCTCTTTGGCGGCGCCGGCGGCCCTTACCTGGTGAAACTCGTCGAAGACCGACTGCAGCTCCGATTCCGGAATGCCGATTCCGGTGTCGCCCACCGAGAAGCCCGCGGCATCTTCGCGGCTGGCGTCGGCAATCCACACGCGGCCGTTCTCGGGAGTGAACTTCACCGCGTTGCTCACCAGGTTGTAAAGCACCTGCTTGAAGCGCGTCCGGTCGGCGAAAATCGACATGGCGCCGGGAATCTGGTTTTCGATCGCGATATGCTTGATTGTCGCCAACGGCGCGATCACCGAGAGAACTTCCTCCAAAACATCGGCCGCGCGGATCGATTCGCGGTTCAGATCGATGCGTCCGGCCTCGATCCGCGAAATATCCAGGAGATCGTTGACCATGGTCAGCAGATGGCGGGAACCTTCCTGGATGTTGGCCACAAACCGCGGGTACGGGTCCGGCAGGGGTCCGGCGGGTTGCTCGTTGAGCAGTTCGGAGTAGCCTACGATGGCGTTCAGCGGCGTCCGCAGTTCGTGGCTCATACGCGACAAAAACTCGGTCTTTGCCCGGTTCATGCGCTCCACTTCCCGATTGCGCTCCGCCAGTTCGGCGGCGGCGTGTTCGAGCTGCATGGTGCGCTCCGCCACGCGGCGCTCCAGGTCTTGGTTCAGGCGCAGCACTTCCTTTTCCGCCAGCTTGCGCTCGGTGATGTCCCGGGCAATGGTGGCGGCGCCCTCGATACGGCCTTGCGAGTCCCGCAGGGCAGTGACCGTCAGAGACACGTCAATCCGCCGGCCTTTTTTGCAGATCCGCTCGGTTTCAAAATGTCTGATGGTCTCCCCGCGGCCGATTC
>Ga0209039_10001417_pt1 | contig 22290 bp, 21 predicted proteins | sample BogFormECP12_OM1_FD_188238 | JGI IMG/M metagenome (GOLD analysis project Ga0209039, IMG submission 188238) | Bog forest soil microbial communities from Calvert Island, British Columbia, Canada - ECP12_OM1 (SPAdes) (version 2) | ecosystem: Environmental > Aquatic > Freshwater > Wetlands > Bog ... | reverse complement strand
GAGCGCGACAAAATCCAGGAAGAGTACGACGAACTGCAGAAGAAAATTGCCGAGTATCACGAGATCCTGGCCAGTGACAAGGTGTTGAAGAAGGTGATTGTCGACGAGCTGAAACAGGTGCAGAAGGACTACGGCGACGTGCGCCGCACTGAGATTATCGAGGAGCAGGCGGAGATCAAGCTGGAGGACCTGATCGCCGACGAAGACGTGGTGATCACCGTCTCCCACTCCGGCTTTCTCAAGCGCACTCCTCTTACCACCTACCGCCAGCAGGGTCGCGGGGGCAAAGGACGCATGGGCATGAAGACGCGCGACGAGGACTTCGTCGAGCACCTGTTCATCGCCTCCACCCACAGCTTCATCCTCGTGTTTACGAACACTGGCAAGCTTTACTGGCTGAAGGTGTATGAGATTCCGGACGTAGGCGCTGCCGGCAAGGGCAAGCACATCACCAATCTCGTCAACCTTGCTTCGGGTGAAAAAATGGCGGCGGTACTCATCGTGAAGGAGTTGCCCGACGAGCGCAAAGACGAGCAGGTGGGAGGCGAGACCTACGCAGTGGAGGGCTACGTCACCATGGTGACCCGCAACGGCATCATCAAGAAAACGCGGCTGGCCGAATTCTCCAACCCGCGCTCGGCCGGCATCGGGGCCATGAAGATCGAGGAAGGCGACGAGTTGATCGGCGCCCAGCTCACCTCCGGCCGCGAAAACATCTTCCTTGCCAGCCACGAAGGTATGGCCATCCGCTTCCCCGAAACCGACGTGCGCGACATGGGCCGCGCCGCCTACGGCGTGAACGGGATGAACCTGGACGAAGGCGACTACCTCATTGGCATGGAAATCGTCGGCGAAAAAGAACTGATGCTGAGTGTTACCGAGAAGGGTTATGGCAAGCGCACTGCCGTCATCGAATACCGTTTGCAGTCGCGCGCCGGCAAGGGCGTGATCAACGTCAAGACCACGGAGCGCAACGGCAAGGTGGTGAGCGTGCTGAGCGTCACCGAGGATTCCGAGGTGATGCTCATCAGCCAGCAGGGCAAGATTACGCGCCTCGATTCCAGCACCATTCGCGAAAGCGGCCGCTCCGCACAAGGTGTGCGGTTGATCAACCTCGAAGAAGGCGATCAGGTGGCGGCCGCCTGCCTGGTGACCAGCGAAGAGAATGGCAACGGCGGTCCGGCGCAAGGAACGCTTCTTCAGTAAGAAGAGGGACCACCGGCGACCAGCGCCTTCCCGCTGAGAAGAATTGCCGATTGCAGATTGACGATTGACGATTGGAAGAAGACCATTGCCGATTGCCAATGGCCCTTTGAAAGAGCTGCGCGGCTTGCTTCTTCTCTTACAATCGTCAATCGTCAATCTGCAATCGGCAATTTCCTGGTCCCTAATCCCCAGTCCCTAATCCCCTGGTCATTCCGGCAGTTCGACGTGAAGAAACTGGGACACGTCGAGTCGCTTTTCACCGGCGAATAGATAAAGCACCGCCCGGAACCGGCGATGCGTCCCGGCGACGGCGGCGGTGGGAAGACGCAGCGCAACCTCCGTCGACATCTGGCAAGTGCCCGGCAGCGTGGCTTTCACTTCCAGGGCTCCGCCCGGCGACCGATATTCCGGCAGCGCCGCCCTCACCCACGCGTTGCCCTCCTGGAGCAGCGCCGCCACGCGCACCGCGAGGCCCGCGGCGTTCCGCACGTGAAAGGTGGCGTGAAAGATCACGCTGCGATCTTTGGCATCCGGAGTGGCGGTGATAATTCGGAAGTTGCCGATCGGAGGTGGGTTGCCTCCCGGTGATTGAGTGGTGTCCGGCCAGCGCCATTGGAAGATTGCCAGGGCCACCTCGTAGGCTTTCATCAAGTGCGTCTCGCGCGCTTCCCAACTGTTCTCGCGCAGCAGCCAGCCCATATTGCGGTGGACGGCGATCGCGAAGTCGGGATGATAGCCGGCCTCCGCCATGAGCAGCAACCCGACGCGATCGGCCTCGTATTCCTTCTTCTGCGAAAGGGGAAGGTTGGCTAGACCGCGGCCCAACGGGGCTGAAAGCAGGGCCTCGCCTGCCCCGGCGTCGTGGCGACCGGCCGCGGTCTGGCGATACGCCTTGTCCACCTCACTGCGAAAGGCCGGCAGATAGTTTTCGTAGGCCTTGAGGATGACGAAGTGACCGACTTCGTGGCTGACCACTGCGGCCCAGACGCCCGGTTCGCCGCCGAGGACCGGCAACATTCCGGTGTCAATCTGCAATTGGCCGGTGGCATTGGACCAGGCATTTACCTGTTTCTTTTGGAGGATGGTCACTTCGTAGGAGACGGGCGGCACAGTCTTGCCGAGCGGGCTGGAGAGCAGGGTGTGGAGGACCCGCGCGGCGATGGCGTTTGCAGTCGTGGCCGTAACTCCGTGGTCCGCACCGAGAAGCGAGGGACACAAGCTCAGCCACGCCACGATCGTCCACACCAACGGCTTGGGGAATTGACGATTGACGATTGGCAATTGTCGGTTGCCCGGTGGACGAGACTGGAAACTGGAAACTGGAAACTGGAAACTCGAAATTAAGAGTTGGTGCGACGAACGGAGCTGAAGTTTCGGGGTCCGATCAATCGTCAATCGACAATCGTCAATCGTCAATTCCCCGGCGGTGGTCGACGTTACTTTGCACATTCTGAATAATCGGGCGTGGCAGGTCACTAGCCACTAACCACTAGCCACTGGTCCCCTTGACTCGGGCAGCATCGTGCCCGTCCGGCAAAAGTATTTCTCCACCCGGGCCAGGTCCTCTTCGGTGTCGACCCCGATCGTATCGGCGGTGGTCTCGAGAACGATGATGGGGATGCCGTTTTCAAGGAAACGCAACTGCTCGAGCTTCTCCCGTCGCTCGAGCGGAGATGGCGGGAGTTCGTGGAACCGGCGCAGCGCCTCTGGCGTGTAGGCGTAGAGACCAAGGTGTTTGTAGTAGGTGCTCTCAGCGGCGGCGCCGGGCCCGCGGTCGCGATCGTAGGGCACGAGCGCGCGGGAAAAGTAAAGCGCCCGGCCGTCCGCGGCCGCCACCACCTTCACGTTGTTCGGATCGCGCGCCTCCGCGAGCGATATCGCTACCTTCAGTGTGGAAACCCGGGCCCCGGCATCCTCCCGGAATGGCCTGAGCGGCCGGAACGGCTGCAACAGCAAATCGAGGTGCTCGGGCGCGATCATGGGCTCATCACCCTGGATGTTCACATAGACGGCATCTTCCCCTCGCGTCTCTCCACCGTCTAGTGGCGCGGCGCCGGGGTCTCGCCCGCGCTCGCTAAACCTGCACTCGCTTGAATTGTCCAGCCTGGCTGCCCGTTGCGTCATCACTTCGAAGATGCGGTCTGTGCCCGAACCGTGCTCGACGGAGGTCATGGTGGCGGGAATGCCGTTTTGGCGGCAATGGGCAAGGATCTCTTCCGAGTCCGTGGCCACCAAAAGATCGTCCAGGCAGCGGGCCTGCCAGGCGCGCCGGTATACCCATGTCAGCATCGGGTGGCCGAGGATCGGCCGCAGCAACTTGCGGGATAGGCGCGTGGATTCAAGGCGCGCCGGAATTACTCCGATTACTCGCTTGGTCATTGAAGTGGCAGAGAGAGAACGATGAACGGCGGATGAGCGTGAAATAGAAGTGAACAAGAGGCGGTGTTCCAGTTCATCGCTCAGCATTCTGCATTCATCATTCCTTTGCTTACCCGCCGCCGCCGTCCAGAGGTTGTGGCTCGATCTTGAAGCGGACTTCCGCTTCGTCGAGAAGTTCGGACGCAACCTGCTCGCACGCCGGATGCAGCCAACTCGTATCCGGGCAGGTAGGCCCCTGGACAATCAGCCGGTCAAAGAGGAATTCCGCCAACTCCCGCTCCGTCATGCTTCTGGCCATAGCCGTTGCCTCCCTGGGTGAAGTTCTCTTGAGCTGCTTCGATTAACCGGAGGCCTATTATAACCCGGATCGAAACTGGAAACTCGAAACTCGAAACTCGTCTCCCGCGCGGACGCGCGCGTTGGCCAGTTCTTCGTTTCCGGCTTCCAACTCACCTCGAGGCCCGAATCTCGATTTTCGCGTTTCGAATTTCCAGTTTCCAGGCTAGAATGTTCGTGCTATGGAGGAACGCGACTTTTTCGATGAGAGCGAGACCCTGAAGCCGGCCGAGCTTTCCTGCACGCATTGTCACCAAGTCGACAAGTACGAAATCCGCTGGCTGGTGCGGACGAAGAAGAAGCAGCTTCGCGGCCCCGCCGACGAACGGGACCGGGCGCGCTTTCTCAAGGCACAATCTTACATGTTGCGCCGCGACGATATTGTCCTGTGCAAGAACATGCGCTGCCGCAAGCGCTTTGAGATCTCGGGCGTGCAGTCGGTCGTCTTTCTCTGATCCTTTGGAGTGGTGTCGCACCGCATTTGAATTGGTTCTTCCGCACTCTTGGCGTGCCTCCCTAGTGTGCTGTAACACCTGACTTTTGACAATGGCCAGCACTTAACCACCCTTATTCCCTGACAAGAATTGATCCCGCCAGGCGGGATCAATTCTTCTCTTGGAGATTGGGTGGCATCGTCGTAAAGAATTGAGCGTTAGAGAACACTCGTTTGCCTTTTGATTTTCTGCTCCCGCCGCGCCTATAATCGCCAGCGAAAGGTAAAACCATGAAAGAACCGGTCATCATTGCAGCCACACGCACCGCGATAGGCAAGTTTCAGGGCGCGCTCTCGCCTTTCTCAGCCGTGCAGTTGGGAGCCATCGCCGTCCGCGAGGCGGTCCGGCGCGCCGGGATCGAGCCCGCCCAGGTGGGCGAGATCGACGAGATCATTATGGGCAATGTGATCTCGGCCGGTCTCGGGCAGAACCCGGCGCGACAGGCGGGGCTCAAGGGCGGCCTCGATAACCGCGTGGCCGCCATGACCATCAACAAGGTTTGCGGCTCGGGCCTCAAGGCAGTGGGGCTGGCGGCGCAGAGCATCCAGACCGGCAATGCGGAGATCGTGGTCGCCGGCGGCATGGAGTCCATGACCAATGCGCCCTATCTGCTCCCGCAGCTTCGCTCCGGCCTGCGTCTCGGCCACGGCAAGATCCTCGACTCCATGATCAGCGACGGCCTCTGGGATGCCTACGAAGACTTCCACATGGGGATGACGGCGGAACTGGTGGCCGAGAAATACCAGATTTCGCGCCCGCGCCAGGACGCCTACGCTGTCGAAAGCCATCGCCGCGCCATGCACGCCACCAAGAACTGCCACTTCAAGGCGCAGATTGTCCCGGTGGAGATCCCGCAGAAAAAGGGGGCGCCGATCGTGTTCGCGGTGGACGAGTCGCCGCGCGAGGATACCTCGCTCGAGGCGCTGGCGAGGCTCAAGCCGGCGTTCAAGCCCGATGGCACCGTGACCGCCGGCAACGCCCCCGGCACCAACGATGGCGCCGCGGCATTGGTGGTGACCTCGGCCGAAAAGGCCAAGCAACTGGGCCGGCAGCCGCTGGCACGCATCGTCGGCCAGGCCGTCAGTGGCGTCGAGCCTAAGTGGGTGATGATGGCGCCGGTGAGCGCCGTGCGATCGCTGGCGGAGAAGGTGGGCTGGAAGCTGGAAGACGTCGACCTCTTCGAGCTGAACGAGGCTTTCGCCGTGCAGGCGCTCGCGGTGATTCAGGAGTTGGGACTCGATCCCGAGAAGACCAACGTCAACGGCGGCGCGGTGGCATTGGGCCACCCCATCGGGGCTTCGGGGGCGCGCATCTTAGTAACGCTGCTTTACGAGATGGAGCGCCGCAACGTGAACCGGGGCATCGCCGCGCTGTGTCTGGGCGGGGGAAATGCGGTGGCGCTGGCAGTGGAACGGTAGGGCCGAACGGCGTTCGGCCCAGGGCGAGCGCCGCTCGCCCCTGCAACGCAGCACCGAACGATACAAGGAGGCAATAGAAAGTGCGCGATATTTCTTTCACGGTCCATTTGTTCAAGGAGGGGAAAACCTACGTCGCCTACGTGCTGGAACTCGATCTATCGAGCTGCGGAGCGACGGAAGACGAGGCGCGGAAGAACATCCGGGACGCTGTTCTGGGGTTCCTCGAAACCAGCAAGGAAATGGGAACGCTCGCGGAAATTCTCGAAGAGGCCGGGTATGAGCGGGTGGGCGACTCCTGGCGGGCACCGGAGTTCGTGTCGCTTGGCCGGCAGACTATGAGTGTGGGGTAGATGGCGTCACTGCGGCCGATTGATTACCGGACACTGGCCAAGGTGTTTGAGCAAGATGGTTTCACGTTCGACCGGCAACGTGGCGACCATCTCATCTACATTAAGCCTGGAGTCAAACGTCCCCTCGTAATCCCTATTTACAAGGAAGTCCCGGTGTTCATCATCAAGAATCTCTTGCGGACGGCGGACATGAGCCGCGAACGATACTTTGATCTGCTCAGGAAATGTTAGTGCAGGCAGTCGCGCGATGAACTTATAGTCGCGGAGGGTCAATATGAGCACCGGGTGGCAAAAGGAGTTTCGTCGGCGTATGCGGCGCTTCGAGGCGACGCCCCGATCAGGTGAGGGTGTCGCGATCTCGATTAAGGTACGGGTTACGTCCGGCTGCTTCCATAGAGAACACTCTCCATTTGCGTACGGCCTTATTGACGGGTATCTCGACAGGCTACCCACTGGCCAAACGGAATTTGGGTTCGAAGAGCATGAGAGCGGTCCTGAGCTGTTGGTCTATTTGGCCGTGGCGACGGCAGGCGTGACGCTGGGGAAAAGCCTCGTCGACCTGATTACAGCCATCATAAAAGCCAGGTCTGAGGGAGTGAAGAAGGGCGACAGACCGTCGGACCCTATTGAACTGATCGTTCGTCGGGTTGATGACCAAGAAGGTTTCCGGGAAGAGATTGTTTTCCGCGTCGGGCACGAGGACCATATCAGTCAAGCAGATATCGAGCGGCGGGTTAACGAAGCGCTTCTGCGGCTCATCAGAAAGAACCGAGATTCATAGGCGGAGGTTTCCCGAGGTGACGAATCCATGCCAAGCGTGAGCGGTATCGGCGAGACGGCGCTTCACGTGACGGATCTCGATTGTTCCGTGCGCTTCTACCACCAACTCTTTGCATTCACCACGATTGCTTCCGACGATCGGTTCTGCGCCTTCCGCGTCAACGAGCAGCAAGTCTTTCTCCTATTCAAGAGAGGCGGCACTCTGGAGCCGATCCGGATTCCCGGCGGAACCATTCCGCCGCACGATGGCCAAGGCCGGCTCCACATGGCGTTCACCATTCCTGCCACCGAATGGTTGGAGTGGGAGAATCAATTGCGTGTCCAGGGAGTCGCCATCGAGTCGACTGTCGAGTGGGGAGGCGGGGCCCGGAGCCTCTACTTCCGCGATCCCGACGGACATCTGATCGAGCTGGCAACGCCCGGCATTTGGGACCGAGATTGAGTGATCGGGTGATTGAGCGATTGCGTGATTGGAGCCGTAACCTTGGTGAGTGGTGCAATGGCAAGCCAACCCGAGATTCTGAGAGAGCGTTCTGTCAGCGAAATTATTCAAAAACCCTCATTTTTATGGCGCATAGCCTCCACTAACGCCACCAAAGCAACACTTGAAACTTGGTTTATGGCTGACGTATGATTGCCGCCCGAGCGAGGTAGCGAGGGGTAGCGAAACTCAAGGTCCAGATTCTGCACGCTGGAGAACACGGGCGGATGACAGGTTTCCGCGATTTTCGAATTTCGATGTGACCGCAAGGAGAGCGCGATGGTCAGTTTCGAGACGACGATGATTAGAGGTGGGATCGCCAGGTTTTCGAGGGCGTTGCTAATGGCGGCGCTGGCGGTCGGCGCGGCGGGCGCGGCCCGGGCTGAGGAGCCGCGCTACTTCGCCATTCGCAACGCCCGCATCGTGCCGGTCTCCGGACCAGAGATCAAGAGCGGGACGGTGGTAGTCGCCAAAGGCCTGATCGTGGCCGTGGGCGAGAAGGTGACGATTCCGCCGGAAGCCTGGGTGATCGAAGGACGCGGCCTGACGGTATACCCCGGCTTCATCGACGCGCTCAGCGACCTCGGACTTGGGGCCCCTGCGCCGCCGGGTCCGGGCGGTGGTGGCGGAGGCCCCGGACCGGTCCGCGTTCAGGCGCCAGCGCAGCCAGTCTTACAGGGTCCGCAGGACCGGCCGGCCACGACTCCGTGGGTGAATGCTGCCGACGAACTCAAGCCCGACGACAAGCGCTTGGAAACGTGGCGCAATGCGGGTTTCACTTCCGCCTTGGCCACTCCCCTGACGGGCATTTTCGCGGGGCAGGGGGCGCTGGTGAACCTGGCCGGAGATCGGGTCGGCGAGATGGTGGTGGCCGCGCCCGCCGCGCTCCTGGTGACGCTGCGGCCAATGCAAGGCTTTGGGAGTTTCCCTGACTCGCTGATGGGCGTGGTCTCCTACGTGCGCCAGGTGTATCTGGACGCCAACTGGTATCACCAGGCGGAGGACGTTTACAGCGCGCACCCGCAGGGACTGGAGCGTCCCGCTTATGACCGCACCGAGATCGTGATCGACGAAGCGTTGCGCGCCGGGCGCCCGGTGCTTCTGCCCGCCAACACCGCCCAGGAAGTGCACCGGGCGCTGGTGCTGGCGGATCGAATCGGAACGCGCGCGGTGATCTACGGCGGCCAGCAGGGCTATGCTGCCGCCGATGAACTGGCGGCGGCAAGGGTCCCGGTGCTGGTGAATCTGAAGTGGCCTGAGAAGGAGAAGGATTCCGATCCCGAAGCGGAGGAGCCGCTGCGCGAGTTGCGGTTCCGCGATCGCGCGCCTTCGTCGCCGGCGGCACTGCAAAAGGCGGGCGTGAGGTTCGCTTTCTATCTCGAAGGCACGGGCTCGCCCAAGGACGCGCTGAAGAACGCCAAGAAGGCCATCGACGCCGGCCTCGCGTCGGACGCCGCCTTGCGCGCTTTCACCCTCAGCGCGGCGGAGATCCTGGGTGTGGGCGACCGATTGGGCTCCATCGAGCCAGGAAAAATCGCCAACCTGGTTGTAGCGGACGGCGACCTGTTCAACGAGAAAACCAAGGTGAAGATGACCTTCGTCGACGGCCGCCGCTACGAAGTGCACGCGCCCAGCCGTCCCACCGAGCCGCCTACGATCAAGTTGACAGGCAAGTGGAAGCTCACGGTGGACTCGCCACACGGGACGCAGGAAGCCACCGCCGACCTGACAATGGCGCCGGACGGCACGCTGAACGGATCGCTCACCGGAGTCTCAGGCGAGATCATGGCCTCGATGGGCACCGTCTCCATTTCCGACGGCTGGGTGAGCGGCGGCAAGTTCAGCTTCACCGTCAGCCTGACGGTCGAAGGCAATCCGATGGATGTGACTTTCAGCGGCACGCTGGAAGGCGACCAGATGAAGGGTACGGCGAGCGGCGGCGGGATCTCGGTGGATTTCACGGGCGTGCATCCGAACGGAACCGGCGCCGTGGCCGCTGATCGGGAGGTGGATTAAATGAAGCCTTTGGAGTGCGGCAGCTTGCTGCCGCTTTTGCGTGCGACCCACGGTGAGCTGCGATCAAAACGACGAAAAGAAAGCGGCAGCAAGCTGCCGCACTCCATAGCGGTGCTGGTCCTGCTGGCGGTGTGTGCGGTGCGAGTGCAGGCCGCCGAGGTGACGCTGATCAAGAACGCCACCATCCTCACCGTCACCAAAGGCACGATTGAAAACGGCGATGTCCTGATCCGCGACGGCAAGATTGCCGAAGTGGGCAAGGGCCTCACGGCCCCCGAGGGCGCCAAGGTGATCGATGCCACGAGCCAGTACGTGATGCCGGGCATCATTGATTGCCACTCGCACATCGCCGTGGCAGGCAGCGTGAACGAGGGCAGCATCAGCGTGTCGTCCATGGCGAATATCGCCGACGTGCTGAACCCCGAGGACATTGATATCTACCGCGATCTCGCGGGCGGGGTCACCGCGGCCAACGTGCTGCACGGCAGCGCCAATGCCATCGGCGGGCAGACCCAGGTGATCAAGCTGCGCTGGGGTAAGCCAGCCAAGGACCTGCCGTTTGAGGGCGCGCTGCCGGGCATCAAGTTCGCCCTGGGCGAGAATCCCAAGCGTTCGGGGTTCAGTATTCCCGGTGCGGCGCGCCGCTATCCGGCTACGCGCATGGGCGTGATGGACGTGTACCGGGAAGCCTTCAGCGAGGCCCTGGACTACAAGAAAGCGTGGGACGATTACAATCGCCGGAAAGCCGCGGGCGAGCCGAACCTGATTCCTCCCCGGCGCGACCTCAAACTGGAGCCGCTGCTGGAGGTCCTGGAAGGGAAGCGTCTGGTGCACGTCCACTGCTATCGCGAGGATGAGATTCTGCAAATGATCCGCGTGGCCGAGGAGTTCAACTTCAAGGTCGCCACCTTCCAGCATGTGCTCGAGGGCTACAAGGTGGCGGATGAGATCGCCAAGCACGGCGCGGGCGGGTCCACTTTTTCCGACTGGTGGGCTTACAAGATGGAAGCCTACGACGCGATTCCTTACAACGCGGCGTTGATGACCGCACGCGGCGTCGTGGTTTCCGTCAACTCCGACGACGCCTCGGAGGCCACGCACCTGAACCAGGAAGCGGCCAAGAGCATGAAGTGGGGCGGCCTCTCGCACGACGAGGCGCTGAAACTGGTGACGCTGAACCCGGCCATCCAGTTGCACCTCGCCGACCGCGTGGGCTCGATCGAGACGGGTAAAGACGCGGACATCGCTATCTACGACAAAGACCCGCTCAGCGTCTACGCCGTGGCGCAGAAGGTGCTCATCGACGGGCAGGTCTATTTCGACCGCCAGCAGGACATTGCGCATCGCGCCGACCTGGAAAAGGAAAAGAAAGCGCTGATGGAAAAGGAAAAGAAGGCGGCCGAGGCGGCGAAGAAGCCGGAAGGTCCGAAAGGAACCGCGCGGAAGCCAGGACCGGCAGCGCCGCCCAAGCCACCGGGCGTCTAAACGCGCAGGTGGTAGACGGTAGACGGCATAAGGGGAAGAGTTCCTTCATTCCGTCTACCGTCTACCATCTGCCAGTTTTCGAGTTTCGACTTTCGAAAGGTACCGACAAAGATGAAACCCCGACTCATACCCTTTGCAGTGGCGGCAGTCCTGGCCCTCGCGCCCTCGCTTCGCACGCGCGCGGAGGCCGAAGCGAGCGCGTCATCCCCAACCCACGTCTATGCCATTCGCGGCGCCAAGGTGGTGACACTGGCCGGGCCGCCGGTGGAGAACGGCACGGTGGTGATCCGCGACGGCAAGATCGCCGCGGTTGGCGCCAGAGTGGATGTGCCCGCGGACGCCCAGGTGATCGACGGCAAGGGTCTCGAGGTCTATCCCGGCCTCTTCGACGCCATCACTGACCTGGGCTTGACGGAAGTTGAAGCCGTGAATGCTACCGTAGATACCACCGATGTCGGCACTTACAACCCGCAGTTGGTGGCGATGACGGCCGTTCATCCGGCGAGCGAGTTGATTCCGGTGGCGCGCGCCAACGGCATCACCCATGCGCTTGCGGCACCTCTCAGCGGGGGTGGATTCGGTGGAGGCGGCGCGGTGATCTCCGGACAGGCTTCGGCCATTCATCTCGCCGGCTGGACCATCGAGGACATGCTCATCCGCCGCTCGGTGGCCATGGTGGTGAGCTGGCCGACGATGCAGACCCGGACCTTCGATTTTTCCACGTTCAGCGTCAGGGAGCGCCCCTACACCGAAGTAAAGCAGGAGTACGACAAGCGGATCAACGAACTGGAGGACTTGATCGGGCGGGCGCGACATTACGCCCAAGTGATGGACAAAGGCTCGGTGGCGAACTACGATCGTGACCTTAAACTCGAGGCCTTGGCGCCGGTGGTGCGAGGCCAATTGCCGCTGCTGGTGATGGCGGAGGGCAAGCGCGAGATTCGCAGTGCCGTCGAGTTCTGCGACAAACAGAAGCTTAAGATGATTCTGGCAGGCGGCTCGGAATCATACAAGGTAAAGGACCTGCTGGCCGCCAAACACATTCCGGTGATCCTGGGACGAACGCAAGAGTTGCCCGAGGATGAGGACGCGTCCTACGATCAGTCGTACGTCACGCCCAGCCAACTCGCCGCCGCCGGCATCAAGATCGCTTTCGCCAGCTTCAACGCCTCCTTCGCGCGCCGCCTTCCCTACCAGGCTGCCAATTGCGTGCCCTACGGCCTGCCTTACGAGGAAGCGTTAAAGGCCGTGACCCTTTATCCGGCGCAAATCCTCGGTCTCGCCGACCAGCTTGGCACCATCGAGCCGGGCAAGATGGCTGACGTCATCGTCACCGACGGCGATCCCCTCGCGATTCCGACGCAAGTCCGCTATCTCTTCATTAATGGTGAATTGACTTCCACGGATAACAAGCATCTCCGGCTTTACGAGAAATACCGCCGACGCCCCTAACAGACAGTGGCTAGTGGTTAGTGGCTAGTGGCTAGGGAAGACAAACGTATGCACCGGTCCCCGTGTGTTTTTCGTCATCCGCGTCTGCGAATCTCTCTTCACTAGCTGCTAGCCACTAGCCACTGACCACTGCTCTCCTGTGATACGATCAATCCGTAGGAGCGTATGGCCGCCAACAAATCCGAGCCGCGGGAGAGGGACTTTGCTGTGAACCGGTCGGCGCGCCACTACTACCACCTCTTTGAGAAATTCGAAGCGGGCGTCGAGCTGACGGGCACTGAGGTGAAGGCGGTGCGCGATGGCAAGGCCGGCCTGAAAGACGCTTACGCGCAGGTGAAGAATGACGAGGTTTGGCTGCTCGATTGCCACATCGGCGCGTACACGGCGGGCAGCACTCGACACCACGAGGCATTGCGCCCGCGTCGCCTGCTGCTGAAGCGCGCGGAAATCGATAAACTGTACGGCCGCACCGAAGAGAAGGGATTTACCCTTATCCCGACACGGCTCTATCCCAAGAAGAACCTGATCAAGTGCGAGATCGCGCTCGCCAAGGGCAAAACCACCTGGGACCAGCGCGAGACCATCCGGCGGCGCACCGTCGACCGCGAAGTGGCGCAGGACATCCGGGAACATCAGCGGCGCCACCGATGAAGAAATGATGAATGATGAATGATGAATGATGAACGAAGAGAAGAGAGGAAAGCCGAGTGAAAATAGATTTCCGCGACGATCCGACACCCCAAATTCCAGCGGCGGCGCTGGTGGCGGTCAGTTTCGAGGGTAGCCCGACGGCGAGTGGCACGGTGGAGCAATTGCCAGCCGAGACGCGCGCCATGATTGCGGACCTCGAGACGGCGGAGTTTTCCGCCAAGTCCTACCAGTGTGTGCTGTTGCAGAAGCCCGCCGGCCTCGCCGCGCGCCGGTTGCTGGTGGTGGGGGCGGGAAAGCCGGAGAAGGTCGACGCCAACCAACTGCGACGCGTGGCCGGCACGGCGGTGCGGTACCTGCGCGCCCGAGGCATCCACGAAGTGACGTGGCTGCTTCACCGCGGTGTGGCATCGGGGCTGGCCGAAGGGGCGGTGCAAGCGATCGTGGAGGGCGCAATCCTTGCCGACTACGACGCCGACCGTTATCGCAGCGAGCGCGACGCCGAGAAGCGGATTGATCGGCTGGACCTCGCCACTGACGGCGTCGGTGCGAGCGAGGCCCTGCGGGCGGCAGCGGAGCGCGGCCGTATCATCGCCGAAGCCGCTAACTTCACACGCGACCTGGTGAACGAGCCCTCGAACCTGATGACTCCCACCCTGCTTGCCGAGCAGGCCCAGTCTATGGCGGTGCGCTTCGGGCTCGAGTGCCAAGTGCTGGGTCCGGAGGAGATCCGCGCGCTCAAGATGGGCGCCTTCTGGGGAGTGGCCCAGGGCAGCGACGAGCCGCCGCGATTGATCGTGCTGCGGTACGCGCCCGAAGGCTCGCCCATTGAGCCTGTAGTTGGGCCTGTGATTGGTCCAGTAATAGGCTTGGTGGGGAAGGGAATCACGTTCGATACCGGCGGCATTTCCATTAAGCCCGCCGCCGACATGCACGAGATGAAGACCGACATGGCGGGCGGCGCCGCCATGCTCGGCGTGATGCGCGCCATCGCCCAACTCAAGCCCCAGGTGCGCGTGCTCGCGGTGGTGCCGGCGACGGAGAATATGCTCAGCGGCAAGGCCTTTAAGCCCGGCGACGTGGTTACCTCGATGTCCGGCAAGACGATCGAGATCCTCAATACCGATGCCGAGGGACGCCTGGTGCTTGCCGACGCCATCACCTATGCCAAACAGCAGGGGGCGACAGTGGTGATCGACGCCGCCACGCTCACCGGCGCCATCACCATCGCGCTAGGTAATATCACCACGGGCGTCTTCGGCTGGGACAAAGATTGGGTGAACCGCATCCTGGCGGCGGCTGCGGCCGCCGGCGAGAAGATGTGGCAATTGCCGGTTGATGATGACTACCGCGACCTCTACAAGAGTTCGATCGCCGATCTGGCCAACACCGGCGGGCGCTACGGCGGCGCCATTACGGCGGCGATGTTTGTGGGTGAGTTCGCCGGCGATACGCCGTGGGTCCATCTCGATATCGCCGGCACGCGCTGGTCGAATGAGGAGAAACCCTACATGGCCAAAGGCCCCACCGGCCATCCCGTACGGACGTTGGTCCATTTGCTGACTCAGATCTTGTAGGAAGCAGTCGACAGTCGAAAGTTGAAAGTCGAAAGTTCAAAGTCGAACAAGAACCGTGTTTCTTGCTTGTTTTGAACGACGAACACCGGACGGAAGCCGAGAGAATAAGGCTATGATACTCTCGACTGTCGACTGTCGACTTTCGACTTTCAACTCTTGACTTCTTCCGCACAACGTACAACGGCCAAACAACATCTGTTACTTTGGGGAACAAGTCCGGTTGCGGCGGTGTCTCTACTAACAGGCGGGTGGTAAACCCGCCGGGTCTTGCAGGGAAACGCGGTAACTGTTATGGTGGGTTTGCCATGGAGACCCTGCGGTGGTTGGAACTAACGGTCGATCGCGTTGCCCCGGTGACGGAGGAGGCGACGTTGGTGCAGGAGTTACAGGCGGGCTCGGAAGACGCCTTTGCCTATCTGCTCAGCGTTTATCAGAACCCGGTTTTCAACCTGGTCTGCCACATGGTGGAGAACTCGGCCGATGCCGCCGACGTTCTGCAGGAGGTGTTCTTGAAAGTCTGCCGGGGCATCCGGCATTTCCACGGCGAGAGCAGCCTGAAGACGTGGATTTACAAAATCGCGGTGCACGAGGCTTCCAACCAACGGCGTGGCTGGCTACGCCGGCTGCGACGCGAGCCGTTTTCGCTCGAAGACAGGAAGGGCGAGCCGGTGATGTATTCGGCCCAATCACCAGATGAGACTCCTTACGAAGCATTGGAGCAAGCCGAACGACGGGAACTAGTTTCACGGGCGTTGGCCAGCCTGTCGCCACCCTACCGGGCGGCGGTGATACTGCGGGAGATGGAGGGGTTGAGCTACGAGGAAATCGCGCGCGTGCTCGAAGTTGCCGAGGGCACGGTGAAATCGCGCTTGATGCGCGGCCGGGAAATGCTCCGGTCGAAATTGGCGGGATTGCTAGGTGACAAGTCAAACTCGAAATTCGAAGTTCGAAACTCGAAATTCGAGAATCGATGATGGCTTTCTTCCGAGTTTCGAGTTTCGAAGGAAGAAGACGATGGACACTCTTTTTGAGGCTTGCGGCGAAATTCGGGAGCACTTTGACGACTTTCTCGATGGGGAGTCCTCGCGGGAGATATTTCGCTCCCTTCACTATCATCTCGCTCATTGTGCCGCCTGCGCGACCGAACTCGATCGCCGCTGGATGCTAAAGGCGGATTTGCGGAGTCTGCCGCATCGCCAGACGCCGCCGTGGCTCTCGTTGCGGGTGCGCGTGGTGGCCTCGCAGGAGCTACACCGAAATCTCTTCGGACGCCTCCTGGTGCGCCTGCAGAATGTCTTGAAGCCCCGGCTGCTGCCCGTGACGGCGGGTGTATGCACGGCGATCATCTGCTTCGGGCTGTTCATGAACTCGGCGGTGGTGCCGATCACCAATATTCCAGATGTGCCGGTTTCACTTACCACGCCGCCTCGCGTGCGAGTGTTGGCGGCCGTCGACTTGAACGCCGGCGACCAGCCCGTGGTGGTTGTGACCCACATTGATGCCGACGGGCGCGTCATTGACTATCAACTGCTCTCCGGGCAACCTTCGCCTGACCTTATGCACCGCCTCGACCGCATGATGTATTTCAGCCTCTTCCAGCCCGCGACCCTCTTCGGCAGGCCTACGAACGGACAAGTGGTGCTGTCGTTCCGGCAGATCACGGTCCGCGGATGAATTTCGAAAATCGAAACTCGAAAGTCGAAACTCGGAAGAGAGCCATCAGCCGTCAGCTATCAGCTTTCAGCAGCCACTGCGCAAAGGTGCAGCCGCCGCCCCACGTCGCCCTTGAGCGTGGATCTTTGCCAGTTTCGACTTGCGAATCTCGGAGCTCGACGATTCAGAATCGCAAGCCAACCATCAAGCATCAGCATTTTTCCAATCGTCAATCGTTCCCGCGAGGCGGGATCAATCGTCAATTCTTGAAACATCCATCTTTGCGACCTTTGATCTTCCTAGCGGTGCTCCTGTGCCTGGGAACGGCCCGGGCGCAGGGCCAGCAACCACCCAGCGTCGTCCTGGACTCCAACGAACAACTCGATACGGTGCTGGCCGCTATCAACGTCGCCGGCTACGACACGGGGCTGGGCGTGGACACCGGCAACACCACGCGTGACGAAGTGCGCGCCCTCCTGGCCAAAGAGAACCTTGCTGTCCTGCCGGAGTTGCGCAAGTTCTTCGCCGACCACCACGATCCCAGCGATGCCGCCGCCGACCTCGGGCAGTTCGTATCGCTGGCGCTGTTCCTCAAGCCTCCTCCGAACTTTGGCTTCACCGTGCCGGACACGGACCTGCCTCCCGATGCGAGAGTGCTACGCGGCATGGTGCCGCTGCTGAAGACGTTTTACCAGCAGGCGGAATTTCTTGAGCTTTGGGGCCGCCTGCGGCCGCGTTATGAGGCGGAGATCGAGCGGTACAGCCCGGCGGTTCGTCGCGCCATCGAACTGTCGGATGCTTACCTGCGTTCCCCGGCGGGCCAGTATCTGGGCCGGAATTACACCATCTACCTGACCCTGCTGGGCGCTCCCGGGCAAGAGGCGGCACGCATCTACCAGGCGAACTACTACCTGGTGGTCACGCCCTCCAAGCAACCCAAAATCGATGAGATCCGGCACCAGTATCTGCATTTTCTGCTGGACCCGCTGGCGCTGAAGTACGCCCCGGAGATCCAGGAGAAACAGTCCCTGAGCAGCATTGCCCGCCAGGCGCCCGCCCTCTCCCCCGACTTCAAGGAGGACTTCTCTCTGCTGCTCACCGAGTGCCTCATCAAGGCGGTGGAATTGCGGATGGACAAGACTCCCAAGACCGAGGCACAGAAGAAAGTGACGGAGCTTACCGCCTCGGGCCTGATCCTCGTCCCCTACTTTTACGACGCCCTCGCCGATTACGAGCAGCAGGAATCCGCCCTGAGCGTTTTCTACAAGACGATGGTTCGGGCGATCGATCTCAGGGCGGAGACCCGGACCCTCGAGTCGGTGAGCTTCACCCAACCCTCCGGAGCCCGCGGCGAAGGCAAGGCGCTCCCAGTGCTTACAGAAGAGCAGCGATTGATCCGCGACGCGGACAATCTGTTTTACGAGGGCAAGTACCAGGACGCACGGGCGGCCTACGACGCAGTGCTGGAAAAGTACCCGAACAACGAGCGCGCTCTCTTTGGGATTGGGGTGGTGGCTGCCAACACCCGCAAGCCGGATACGGCCCTGGAGTATTTCACCAAAACGCTGGACGTGGCGCGCGACCTGCGCATTGCTACGTGGTCGCATATCTATCTCGGCCGGCTTGATGATCTGCTCGGCAAGCGTCAGGACGCTTTGGCGCAGTACCAAGCCGCTTTAGTGACGGCTGCCGCCTATCCCACCGCGTTGGCCGCCGCCCAGGAAGGCTTGGCCAAGCCGTTTGGGTCGAAGAATTGACGATTGCAGATTGACGATTGACGCTTGAAAGAGGCGCTGACCGTGTCTTCGTCGTTGCAATCGTCAATCGTCAATTCCTAACAACTCCCGACTCCTGCTAAAATGCTGCAATGGCCCGACTCTTGATCGTTGACGACGAGGCGTCGCTCTGCCAGATGCTGGAGATTGCGTTCCGCAATGAAGGCCACACCGTGGAGACGGTCTCCAGCGCACGGGCGGCCTTGAAGAAGATCGAGTCGCAGGTTTATGACCTGATCATCTCCGACATTCGTATGCCCGACCTCACCGGCATCGATGTGTTGGCACGAACGCGGGAGATACACCCCTCGGCGGCCTTCATCCTGATCACGGCCTTCTCCGACGCCGAGACGGCGAGGCAGGCAGTGAATCTGGGCGCCCAAAGGTACGTGATCAAAACCGACAAGCTGTTGGACGAATTGAAGCAGGCGGTGGCGCGGACGCTGGAGGAGACGGCGTTGCGCGAGGAAAACATCCGCCTGCGCAGTGAACTGCTGCGGGTCTTCGCGCGCCAGAACATCATCGGCCGGAGTCCGAAGATTCAAGCCATCCTGGAGATGATCCGAACCGTGGCACCCACCACCAGCACTATCCTGATCACGGGCGAGAGCGGCACGGGAAAAGAATTAGTGGCCCGCGCCATCCACGAGGCCAGCGCGCGCCGCGAGAAGCCGTTCGTTTCCATCAATTGCGGCGCCTTCCCGGAGACCTTGCTGGAGAGCGAACTCTTCGGCTATCTCAAAGGCTCTTTCACCGGGGCTGATACCAACCGCAAGGGCATCATCGAATCCGCGACTGGCGGCTCGCTGTTCCTCGACGAAATCGGTGAGACGAGCTTGCTGATGCAGGTGAAACTGCTGCGCGTGCTGCAACAGCGCACTGTTCGGCCTTTGGGGGGAACGGTGGACGTGCCGATCGACGTTCGCCTGATTGCTTCCACCAACCGCGACCTTCCCGCCATGGTTAAGGCGGGCCAGTTTCGGGAGGACTTCTATTATCGGGTCAGCGTCATCCCCATCCACGTCCCTCCTTTGCGAGAACGCCCCGACGACATCGAACCCCTGGCCCGGGCCTTCCTGCGAAAATTCGCCCTGCAAATGGGGAAGCCGGTAAGCGACTTCCAACCCGAGGCGGTCGAGGCAATGGTGAGATACCCGTGGCCCGGCAACGTCCGCGAGCTGGAGAACGCGATTGAGCGGGCGGTGGCCGTCAGCCAACAAGGTGATGGCGTCGTTCGTTTGGAGCACCTGCCGGAGTCAGTGGCCCTCGTCCGGCCCTCGGAGGAAAAGGGAATCGTGATTCCCCCGGAAGGGGTTTACTTCGAAAGCGAAATAGCCGCACTGGAAAGAGGCTACCTTTGCGCCGCGCTGGCAAAGGCGTCGGGGGTCGGCACTAGGGCCGCAGAGTTCTTGCACGTTTCCTACCGGTCGTTCCGCCACTACGCCAAGAAGCACGGCGTCAGTCTCGGCCCAGGACAGACCTGATTGTTCTACTGCAGGAACTCAACAGAAATCGTGCTCGACTCGCCTAAATTAGCTAGCCAGCTAGGTGCCACCGCCTTCGTAAATCCGGCACCGATGAAAAACACAATGTTTTTGGCCATTGAATTAGTCCTCATGGCAGGGGGCGCAGAAGCGTTCCTTTCAGGGCTGCGCCAGGTACGCTGCCAAGCTCGCCATTGTCGGCCGAGGGCCCGACCGGGAGCCATACTGGCCCGGCGCCTGTTCGCCATCGTCACTTCGAACGTTTCTTCCAACCGCGGCAGTTGCAGTCTGTCACCAACAGCGAGGTAGCGCGGACCTGGAGCGCCAGGACAAGCCTGGCTGATCTTGTAAGCTGAAAGGAGCTTACCCTGTAATTGCTCATTCAACAGGTAGCCGACCGGGCGTGGGTAGGAGTAATCCCGCCGACGAAGCCCCGGCCGCTACCGGACCCGCTGCCTCCACTCAGCACCAGCGCGAGGCCAGGAACCTGATCGAACAATCGCGCCAACTGCTCGATCGCATGCACCCGGAGGACGCGGAAGAGGCCATCGAGCTGCACGCCAAGATCGATGCCGCCATCGCTTCCGACGATCAGCAAGCGCTGGCGCAGGGAATCAAGGCGCTGCGCGAGCTGCTGTTCTTTGTGGAGGGGAGCTAAACAAAGGGTGAGGGGTAAAGTGTAAAGGTTGAAGGATGAAGGGTAAAGTGTAAGAGTTGAAGAGCAAGGTAGCGGGCAGCGCGAGGCTTGGCCCACGGGATTCTATTCCCCACTTCACCCTTTACCCTTCACCCTTTACCCTTCAACCCTTTTCTCGCCACTCGCAATCGGGAGGAGAGTTGAACGAAGAATCACCGCGCTGCCCGGTGTGCAAGGCCCGATTCCGAGGCGCGATCACCTGCTCCCGTTGCGGCGCCGACCTGCGTCCGCTGATGTTTCTGGCGGCCAAGGCCTCCAGGCTCAGGGGAGACGCACGGCAAGCTATCCTCGCAGGAGACTTTTACGAGGCCGGCGAGCTGGCGCGCCAAGCGGACTCCCTCTGTAGGACAAGCGCCGGGCGCAACCTCTTGCTCCTCTGCCGGTGGCTACTTTCGCCGTGAAGTGGCGCGGTCGCCTTGCAAACGACGGCAGCCCTGGGCCATTGCATGGGGCAGGCCCGCCGGTCTCGCGCGGAAACGTTTGGAGGCTAGTTTATCACCCCACTTGCAGACTGGCGGCGCCTGCTCACCTACTCTAAAAATGAGCTTTGCAGTACGCCCTCAGGGATGTAACGGAGTGTCTGGCGATAGATGGCCTTAAGCGTACCTTTGTCGAGCTCGGCGTGCCGTGGAATCGTAAGCGTTTGCCGCGGGCTGTCGTGAAGGAGGCGCCGCATTACCGGGAGTGCCGCGCCTTCGTCGGTCGCGGACATGTGCGCGAAAGGCCACCATATCTGCACCAGCCAGCTACCGCCGGCCACCGCGATGAACTTGCTTTAGCTCGTGTACAAGCGTAGACTTAGGGATGGGGACGAACGGACCAAATGATCATCGGTAAACGATTACGTCGGCTTCGTGAAGAGAAGGGTCTCTCGAAGGCTGACGTCGAAAAGGCTACCGGCCTGTTGAGCAGCTATATATCCCGCGTCGAGCAGGGCCGCACTATGCCTTCACTCGAAGCCTTGGAGAAACTTGCGGCGGCCCTAGAAATGCCCCTCTTTCAACTCTTTTACGAGGGAGACGACCCGTCCCACCTCACTAACCTCAGCCGGCGCGAGGCGGAGCCTATCCGGCAGATCAGGAACGTCAAGAAAAACAAAATGTCGGACGACGCGCGCTTGGTCTTCGGCACACTCGCCAGAGCATTCTCTAAACTCTAGACTCGCCACCTTTGATGAAGCCCGGTGAATTTGCCTTCTTTCGCAGGTTTCTGAACAAGTTCGCGGAAAGCCAATTCCTCCTCCACCAGATCAACTCGGTAACTTGCGATCGACTCCGGTCCTGGGCTAAGAGGCGCGAAGCCAGGGACTACGCCGAGCGACTGTTCCGTGACCGAGTCATTGAGGTTCCGGAGTTCCGCCTCAGGCTACAGTTAAAAGCGCTTCGAGAGATGGATGGCCGGGAATTCAATCACATCGAGATCCTCTTCAGGCGAAACAGCAGGCGCCGCAGGAGAAAGTGCTTTGTTGGCCACCGGTTCTCATCCTCGGTTGAGAACACGCTTCGCTGGAACCTCCAGCAGGTCCTGGAACCATACAGCATCGAACTGGATTGGTCGGGACGGGACATGGCGAGCGTTCAGATCCTCGACGACATCGTGAAGAAGATCAAGAAGGCCGACTTCTGTATCTTTGACAACCGGGCAACCAAGGGTAAGCCGAATGTGTACATAGAAGCAGGTATGTGCATTGTCCTTAAGAAGCCATTCATTCTCTTTGAGTATCAGTCGGGTTCCAAGGGCGCCGATGACCCAGGGTCAATTCCCTCTGACCTGACCTTCGCTCTGACGGTTCGTTACCGAAACTACCAGGAGCTTTTTCAAGACTTCTATTCCCGGCTGTCCGTCTTCTTCGAAAAGAACATTCACTGACTTAACATCAAACAACCTTCAGATCCGTGCCTGCCAAAATGCTGATGACCCTTTTCAATCGCAAAGCAGCAGTCGTCAATAAAAGATAAAGCTTGACAGCCCTACCTGAGTGGCCTACACTGTTAACAGTCCCTCTCCCCAGGGGCTGAGTCCCTTAATCAATCAAGGCGAAACCAGTCGTGTCTTTAGT
>Ga0209039_10001416_pt1 | contig 22320 bp, 23 predicted proteins | sample BogFormECP12_OM1_FD_188238 | JGI IMG/M metagenome (GOLD analysis project Ga0209039, IMG submission 188238) | Bog forest soil microbial communities from Calvert Island, British Columbia, Canada - ECP12_OM1 (SPAdes) (version 2) | ecosystem: Environmental > Aquatic > Freshwater > Wetlands > Bog ... | reverse complement strand
CTCCGCCGCAGGCGTTTGTTAAAAATCATATCTCATAGGCCTCCATGCCGGCTTTCATCGCGCCGTTGACAGTGCCGTCCACGTGTTCTCCTCCAGGGAAAAACCATTCTTCCGGATCGTAGCAATTGTCGGAATATTTATAAATCGCGAAGCCCCAGTCGTCCATCGCTCCTTTCCATGTTAGGCGGCAGATCGGAGACGGCCCGCCAAAATCATCCCGGTCAAGGTAAAGAAACCTGCCCTTGAATCGGGCCGAATAGCCAGTGATTCCGGCCTCCCTGAAATCATCGGTGTGGAAATATTTCCGATTGAACTTGTCAATCAGTTTTTGTATTTCAGCTTGCACATCGGAGGGGATGGACATCTTGGGCATCGAATTAAACCTTTATAAAATTGTCGCCGTAATCCTTCGAGGCGCACAACCCAGCACCGGTCGGCTTGGACTCACGCCTGACCGCTTCGACTTTATTGCCGGCTTGGGGATGAATTGCAGGTCCACCGCGGCTTCTTCCGGAAGGAGAATAGCCTGCGTCCTTGGAACGCAGGGATCAAGGGTCTTTGTCTTTTTTTTATTTCATTCCAACTCACGGGTGGACAACTTTCAATCCCAAATGCTTTTCGTATCCATCGAAATCACTGTCATTGTGCAGGAGCTGGTGTTCATTCTCAATGCAGTACGTGGCGATTAAGCCGTCGACTGTCTTCCGTACCGTGACACCCTTACGCCTCAGCAGGCGGTAATTGCGTGCACTTTGAAGGGCGAGTTGGGTATCCACCATCCCTACTTGCATGAACTTGCCGAGGGCGCGGCGCGCCTTTTCAAAGTCGGCATCTTCACGGAAACCCTGCAAGACCTCCGCCAGAATGAGGTCGCCGACCAGAATGGGCGTTTGATCCAAGAGTTGGTGCAGATGGTCTGTCTGCGGATTCTCAACCCCGTTGAAATAATCGACCCACACCGTGGAATCAACAACCAGCATGGCTAAACCCCAATGCGCGACAGGCGCTGTTCATGAAGGTTGCCTTCCCATTTTAACTTGCCGCGCAAATTGCGGATCTCTCCTTGCTCGTACAACAAGATGAGCGTGCGCAAGGCTTCCTGCACTACTTCGCGTTTGGTCTTGATACCTGTCAACTTCTGGGCGCGTTCGACAAGCTTATCGTCGAGAACAATGTTGGTACGCATGTCTGCTTCCTTTCGATGTGTATAAAATAACAATACTATGTGTATTATACCCCCTTCGTGCCACCAGTGACCCATCCTTGAGGATCTGAGGATATTGAATACCTTTTCTTGATGTTGTTGAGAACCCTTAATTTATTATCCCCAAGCCGAAATTAGAAGTTGCCACTGGTCTGGAAATAGAGTAGCCTTGCTCACCGATTTCAAAGTACCGTCTCTCCCCTTAAACTATCAACAGGCATTGTCAGAATTAGCAAATGAGGGCAAAATGAACCCGGTCGTCTTCTCGAAGGACAAGTATGGTCATTCTCCACGTACATTGGCAGCCGCCAAGTACTCCTGCAGAGTCCGGTGGCATTCTATTTTGGGCAGAGACGGGTGACGCCGAGCCTCCGGTCGGGCCGCGCGGGCGGGTGGCCAAGAATCCCGGGCCGAAGAGCCATCCCTTCTGCGCACCTCTCCCGGAACTGCAGGCAGTCATCGGCCGGTCAGGAAAGAAAGTCGCGGTCGTTCTGCGCCTGCCGACGGTCCGCACTGGTCCTTTGCCTTCGCCCGAGCTGCTGCATGCCTGGAATCTGGATAGGAAAAATCCACCTGCTCTCGCTCCCTGGATCGTGCATGGCATCCGGCTGACTCCGGCTGAGGCCATACCCGCTCTTTTGGAATTATCCGCCGTCCGCGAGGAGAGCTCAGCGCGTTTCGGACTTGCGGCTGACTTTCGTTTCTGGAGCCGCGCCGCCGCCCTGGGATTGGAAGCGCTGGCCGCGCACAAGATCGTCCCGGTGCTCGTCCAGGCCGACGCACAGAGACAGTCTTTTCACGCCCGCTGGCTGCCGGTGCTCGACAGCCCGCGTGACAGCCAACGCCTGGCACAGCTGGAAGCCGCGATGCCACCCGTTTGCCGCGCAGAGTCTACCGATGCGGGGGAGACACCCTCTCCGAAAAGCCTGCTCACCAGCTTCCTCAATACGACCTGTGACGCCCTCGCCCGGTGCTGGGGAAGACCCGCCTCCCCGCCTGCTCACCAGGAAGAATACTCGTTCGCTCGTCGCTGGATCGAAGCGCTATTCAACGATGATCCTTCCGTCAAGGCCTCACCGGCCCAGCTCCAGGGCCTGGCCGCCAGCCATAAGGCCTGGATGCGCAATCTGCACGTCGCCGGGGACGCCGCCTTCCGCATCGCGTTTCGGATCGAGACACCAGCCGCACAAAGCGACCCCTGGCAACTTCATTACCTGCTGCAGGCGAGCGACGACCCCAGCCTGCTCATCCCGGCGGAGCAGGTCTGGAAAAAGACGGGCAGCCTGATCAGCAAGCTGGGACATCGGTTTGAGAACCCGCAGGAAAAACTGCTGGCGGGACTAGGGTACGCGGCGCGCCTGTTCCCCCCGGTGGCCGAGAGCCTGAAGGGCAAGCGCCCCACCGGGCTGGCGCTCGACGCCCGCGGGGCATACGCCTTCCTGCGCGAGACCGCCCCCATCCTGGAGGGCGCCGGCTTCGGCCTGCTCGTCCCGCCGTGGTGGAACCGCCCCGGGGCGCGCCTGGGTCTGAAGGTCAAAATGAAACCCGGGCAGGGCAAGGAGGCGGCCGCCAAAGGACGGATGACCCTGGAGAACCTGGTCAGCTACGAGTGGCAGCTATCGCTGGGCGGCACGTCCCTAACCGAGGAGGAGTTCCAGACGCTGGCAGCATTTAAGTCACCCCTGGTGCAGGTACGCGGCCAGTGGGTGATGCTCGACCCGGAGCAGATCGAGGCCGCGCTCCAGTTCTGGGAGAAACAGCAGACCACTGGGGAGATCGGATTGCTGGAAGCCCTGCAGTACAGCCTGGGCGGCGAAGCCGAACGCGGTGGGCTGCCCATCGAAGAGGTTGTGTCCGAGGGCTGGCTGATGGAATGGCTGGAGCGTTTCAAAGGCTCCGAAAGGATGAGCGAACTGCCCCAGCCGAACGGCCTGCGCGGCGAGCTGCGCCCCTACCAGCGTTTTGGTTACTCGTGGCTAAGCTTCCACCGCCAGTATGGCCTGGGCGCCTGCCTGGCTGACGACATGGGGCTGGGGAAGACCATCCAGACCCTCGCGCTGCTCCTGCGGGTAAAAGGCCAGCGCGGCGGCCCTCCCGGCCAGGCCCTGATTATCTGCCCCACTTCGGTGGTGACCAATTGGGAGCGCGAGATCGAACGATTCGCTCCGGGGCTGAACAGCTACGTCCATCGGGGAGCGGACAGGCTGAGGGGCGGGGCATTCCGGAAAGCCGTGCGGGGGAAGGATGTCGTGCTGACCAGCTATCCGCTGGTGCGGCTGGACGCCGAGACGATGCAGTCCATGCCCTGGTTGGCGGTCATCCTGGATGAGGCGCAGAACATCAAGAACCCGTCGGCGAAACAGACCCAGGCGATCCGCAAGGTGCAGGCGGAGTTCCGGGTGGCACTGACCGGCACGCCGGTGGAGAACCGCCTCTCAGAACTGTGGTCGATCATGCACTTCCTGAACCCTGGCTACCTGGGATCGCGCGAAAAGTTCCGCAGCGATTTTGCCCTGCCTATCGAGCGCTATCAGGACGAGCAGGCCTTGAAGCGCCTGAGGCAGATGATTGATCCGTTCGTCCTGCGACGGGTCAAGACCGACCCACGCGTGATCTCGGACCTGCCGGCCAAGGTGGAGACGAAGGTCTACTGCACCCTGACCGAGGAGCAGGCCACCCTCTACCAGGCGGTGGTCCGGGATGCAATGAAGAAAATCGAAGAACTGGAGGGGATCGAGCGGCGCGGGCTGGTGCTGAGCATGCTGATGCAGCTAAAGCAGATCTGCAACCATCCGGTACAGTACCTGCATCAAGGCGGCAAGAAAGCCACTGAAGTTCCACTGGAGGGGCGCAGCGGCAAGCTGGAACGGCTGGTGGCACTGCTCGAGGAGGTGCTGGCCGAAGGCGACCGGGCACTGATCTTCACCCAGTTTGCCGAGATGGGGGCGCTGCTGACGGATTTCCTGCCAAAAGCCACCGGCGCGGCGACACAGTTCCTGCACGGCGGCACCCCGGTAAAGCTGCGTGACCACATGGTGCGCCGCTTCCAGGAGGACGAACACGCCCCGCAAATCTTCATATTGTCGCTCAAGGCCGGCGGGACCGGGCTGAATCTGACTCGCGCCAGCCACGTCTTCCACTTCGACCGCTGGTGGAACCCAGCCGTGGAGGATCAGGCCACCGACCGTGCCTTCCGCATCGGGCAGACGCGCAACGTCCAGGTGCACAAATTCGTCACCACCGGCACGCTGGAGGAGATGATCGACGACATGATCGAAAGCAAGAAGGGTCTGGCGCAGGCGGTGGTGGGCAGCGGCGAAAACTGGCTGACCGAGCTGAGCACCGACGAGCTGCGATCCCTGGTAACGTTGAGGAGGGAGTGAGATGGCCCGCCGCCGCTACGATTACAACGATTTTTATTACTTCAAACCGTCCAAACCCAGGGAGGTCGAAGGCGGACTCAAAGCCCGCAGCCAGCGCGGGGCATTCGGTAAAAGTTGGTGGGCCGGGCGCTGGATCGCCGCGTTGGAACGGCTGATGGACGCCGGGAGGCTCACCCGCGGGCGCAGCTACGCCCGCAAGGGGCAGGTGTTGTCGATCGAAGAGACCCCGGACGGCATCACGGCGCGCGTCCAGGGATCGAGGCCCAAACCCTACAAGGTCAGCATCCAGATCGCGCCGTTGACCGACGCCCAATGGGACAAGGTGATGGATGCACTGGCCGAACAGGCCCTCTTCACCGCTCAACTGCTGGCCGGCCAGATGCCGCAGGACATCGAGCAGGCCTTCAGCGCCGCAGGCGTGAGCCTGTTCCCGGCCAAACGCGGTGACCTGGTGACGGAGTGCTCCTGTCCCGACTACGCCAACCCGTGCAAGCACGTCGCCGCCACGCACTATATCCTGGGCGAGCGCTTCGACGAGGACCCGTTCCTGCTCTTCCGCCTGCGCGGCCGGTCGCAGGAGCAGATCCTGGAGGAACTGCGCCAGCGCCGCGCCGGACAAATGGAGACGATCGAGGAGGAGCCCGCCGAAGAGGAGGCGATCCCATTGGAAGATTGCCTGGAGCATTTCTGGGAGCTGGGCGCCTCGCTGGAAAACGTCCCGGTCAGCATCCGCCTGCCGGTGGTCGAGATGCCCCTGCTCAAGCGGCTGGGTGAGGCAGCCTTCGCCCCGGAGCCGGGGATCGAGTCCACGCTGCGGGCGACGTACCAGGCCATCGGTCAGGAGGCGATCCGGGCTGCTTTCCACGAAGAAGAGAAAGAAGTGTCCGAACCATGAGCAAAAAGAAGACTGGCCAGGCGCATCTTGGGAAATTGCCACCGCTCTACCGGTTTATCCTCAATCCACATCCTGAAACCCGTTTTTCCACCTGCCCGAACTGCGGCGGAAAGACCGTCATACGTAAGGCGCCGCTGTTCATCATCATCAAGCCGGACTACCCGACGGCCATCAACAAGCACTGCAGGTACTGCCCACGTTGTGACATCTTGATCGTCCATCAGGATGAATTGGAACGCATGCTCGTGCTTGCGTACGAGAAAAGAAACCCGAAGATCATCGGCAATTCATACCTGGTGCTCGGAACCCTGGAAGGGTCCAGCTGGCGCAAGAGGGATAAGCAACCGCTTGATCTTAATAACATCGAGGAAAATGTTCACGACTTCAAAGAGTATCTGGATGTGGAATACATCCCGGCCCATTGGGGTCCGGCAAAAGAGGGAAACCCGAAAGCGATCAAGAGGTGAAGCATGACACCCAAAAAGCATACCCCGCTCTATCAGTAGGAATGTGAGATGATTGCTGCCTTTCATGACGACCAAGGGAAGGTACTGCTCGATCCACTCTATGAGAAATTCCAGGCCTGGAAGTCAGGCACCCTTTCAGCCGGCGAATTGAATGAAGCGCTCAATAAAAGCTACAGAGATCGCCTTGACGTCGACCGGCTGTTCTACGAAAAACACGAATGGCTGGTCCGCTTGATCCCCCTGAACGAGGACGGGTATCCCCGCTGGGTGAAAAACCATCCAAGGCCGGAAGGGATACAGGAATAACCATCCTGGCTTGCCCCGATATCGGTCGGATATTTCATAAATTGGAACCGATCCTCGACTCTGGTTGACTAAGGTGTTTCCAGACCAAGATCTACGACGTCCCCAACGGCTAGAATAGCCTCATGACCTCCTGGGACAACCTTATCTTGCAAGGACTTAAGTTCATCATCCCAGCCATGGACGTCGCCGATCACAAAGGTGATTATTTCTCAGAATGCACTTGCGCGGGTTTCATTCTCCACTGAGTAATCAATGCAAATGTAAATATACAAATCTGCACCTGGTCGCAGCCTACAAGACCAACAAGGCTTTTACCCGCTTGCAGACTATTCTGGAGAAACCTCACGCGGATAGCATCCTGGGGTCGGGTCAGGAAGAGCATAAGGGAGTATGATCAGGGAGCGAGCCTTTCTGGTCTGGACTCACAAGAACGTCCAATTGGTGAGACCAGGATGGAGGCAAAACGTAAAGGATGCCTTGCCTCCCCCCTAAAATTGTGAGGAGGAACATACTATGGGCCTGACAGTCTGTCCCATCGCAGTCGTCGCGGCGCCGGTCGAGGTGGTTTGGGAGAACCTCGTACAATGGGAACGCTATTCCGAGTGGGCCGATGTCTATGTAGAACGGAGTGAGCCAGAAGGTCCTGCAAGCGTAGGCCAGACCATCGACTTCGCTGGAAAAGCCTTTGGCCGCACCTTGCGCTTCATCTTCAAGATTGAAGCAGTCAATCCGGAAAGACACCAACTCAGCTTGCATGCTTTTTTCCCATTGGGACTGCAGGAAAAGCCACACATTGCCTGCTATCCGATTGATGCGGCCACCTGCCGCGTTGAATATGGCTGAGACTTCATTTTCCCGCCAAGCTGGTGGGGTTGGGTTCTCGAAACATTTGGCGCGAAAAGAATCGCTGCCAGTGTAGAAGATTCCTTGCAGCGTCTCAAGCGTGCCTCTGAAAGACTGTATCAGCAAGCTCTGATTGAAGGGAAATAGATGATAAGCTCAACTTCCTCATGTGCATATCTTTAGGCGCAGAATTGATGAGCAGGCGATGCGCTCAAGGTTTCGCGAAAGTTGACCGACCTGCGTATGCAGACCAGGAGGGCATGAGCGCGTGCCCTATCCCTTTTCCTGTTTTGGGTGCGCCGGCAGCGAGATTGTCTCCTGCCGGCGTTTTCCCTGGCCTGGCCGCCAGGGCAGGCAACTGGGCGGGCTTCGTAGGTCAGTTGGGTCGTTTCCTTCTCAACCATATTGGCCCAACTAACCAAACTTCGTTCACCCCGCATTGAGTGTGAGTAGTTCGACAATATCACATACGTCTATGACGTGGTAATAATAGAGTCATTCAAAGTAGCGCAACTGATTCGGTAAAATCCGAGTCATTGCCTACTCCCAATGGTCAATAATGATAAATCCCATATCTCGCACCTTGTTGAAGGATTCCGCTCTATATATCCTTAAACGCTAAAATTCGGCGTTCTAGGCGTTATATTTAGCGACCCAATCTGCCAATAACAAATCACCTTATTGGCACAATAAGATATAAATGCCAATAAAAGGTCGGTCAATGTGATTTCATTGACAATGAAAACATATTGGTGTATTATTTCAGTATGAATGAAAACCCCTGGAAGTCCCGCTGGTCGCATGACCAGATCGGATCCATGCTACTGGAGCAATTCGATTCGTTCTGGAAACTTGAAACCGGCATCCCACGGGATCGACTTGCCGATCTGGAACAGGCCGCCGACCTGCCGCATGCCGTGATCGTCTCCGGGTTGCGCCGTGCCGGCAAATCCACCCTGTTGGCGCAGATGGCGCACCAACTTGGCCAGGAGGCGTTCTATTATCTGAACTTCGAAGACGATCGCTTCCTGGGATTCCAGGCGGAGGATGCGAACGACCTGTATCAATCCCTGGTCGAAGTGTTCGGGGAACGCAGGATCTTCATCATCGACGAGATCCAAAATATCGCCGGCTGGGAACATTTCGTCCGCCGATTCATGGACATGGGTTTGAAGTTCTATATCTCCGGCTCGAACGCCTCCCTTTTGAGCCGGGAATTGGGCACCCGGCTGACCGGCCGCTATGTGCCGATCGAGTTATTCCCGTTCTCCTTTCGTGAGTTCCTGGAGTTCCGCGGCATGCCAGTGCCCAACTTCAAGCGGATGACCACAGCCGACAGAGGCGCCTTGAATTCAGCGCTGGGTTCCTACCTGCAAATGGGCGGGGTCCCGGAGGCGCTCAAATATCCAGAGCTGCCCCTCCTGAGGACCCTGTACGACGATGTGCTCTACCGGGATATCGCCACCCGCTACCGCCTGGATGCCGTCACTGCGCTCAAGGAACTCGCCTTCTACTTGATAAGTAACCCGGCCAATCTCGTGTCATTCAATAAATTGAAGGGGCAATTCCACCTGGGAAGCGTGAACACGATCAAGAGTTACATCGACTACATGGAAAACAGCTGGCTGATCTTCGCCGTGAACCTGTACGATTTCTCGGTCAAGCGCCAGCAGATCGCTCCCAAGAAGATCTATTGCGTTGACAGCGGCTTCGCCAACGCGGTAGGCTTTGGATTCTCCCCAAACACGGGGAAGCTGCTGGAGAACCTGGTCTATCTGGCATTACGCCGGCGATCCCCGGAAGTCTACTATTACACCACACCGGGCGGATACGAAGTGGATTTCTACCTTCCCGAAGAGCAGCAGCTGGTCCAGGTGACGCAGAACCTGAATGCTCCGGGCATGCGCGAACGTGAACTGCGCGCCCTTGCAGAGGCTGTTCGGTCATTAAAGGTAAAGAAAAGTTTAATCTTATCCGATGCGAACGAGAATGATTTGAAAGTGACCGGCGTCCCCGTTGAAGTGCGCTCGATCGCAGAATGGTTACTCACGAAGTAGGGATAAATATTATTCGCTGGCTGGATAACCGAAATAATCTGAATCACGAACGCTGGTGGGTAAGATACCCCGAACTTGTGGCATTCCCATGACAAACCCCATAAGCGATCATCCTTTTGATAATCAGACCTGGCTGATCTCGGATACCCACTTCTTCCATGCAAATATCGGGCGGTATTCCAGCCGGCCGGATGGCTGGCAGGAACTGATCCTCAAGAATTGGAATCATTGGATCCGCCCGGACGATTTAGTTTTCCACCTAGGGGACTTGGCATTGGGGAAGAAGGAAGCTGCCGAAGCATTGATACCGCTGCTCAACGGCAAGATGTATCTCATGCGCGGCAATCATGATCGGCGCAGTGCCGCGTTTTACAAAAGCTTTGGAATCACGCTGGTTAAAGACCCCTACCGCATGGAAACGAGTGAAGGGCTGCACCTGGTTTTCTCCCACCGTCCGATCGTTCCGCTGCCGCCAGGTTTGCTCAACCTCCATGGGCATATCCACAATAACCCCACCCCAGAATTGGGGCCTTATCATGTCAATCTTAGTATTGAAGTACGCCAATATCGCCCCTGGAGATTGGGCGATGTTTTACAGCCTTATTTAAAAAAATCCCCTCCGTGATTGCCTGTACCCTCAGAGGTCGCGTTCGGTTCGGGGAGGAATATAGCTGTTCGTTACCTCTACCCGATTATGACCGAGTCTGTGCGAAACCTCCCGTCGAGCTTGCCAATCGCTTTTCCCGTTTTTCATCAAATCCTTGTCAACCTTTTGGGCATAGTTCGCCCTTAATCGGTGCACCCCACTGATCTTGACCCCCAGCTCGCGGGCCGCTTTGCGCACAGTCTGGTAAAACGCCTGTTTCCAAGACTGAGTGGACCGGAAGATCCATGGGAGGTTCGGATCCAGTTGCCGGCCGATTTCGCCTGGTAACCCCACATCACGGTGTTTGCTACCCTTTCCAACAAATAGTGCCCCACTGAGTACCGCAAGTAGATTACGTTATTATTCACGTCGTGAATAACTTCTATTTGATGGAATTAGTTCGTATACAGACTTTCATAAATTGACGGGCTGTCCGTTCTACTACTGGATTCGCCCAATCATTACGAGTAGGATGACGATCCCGCCAAAAAGAATACGGTACACACCAAAGACCTGAAAATCATGATTACGAATGAAACGCAATAACCAACGCATCGCCACTAAGGAAACGAGAAAGCCAATAATTGCTGCCAGCAAAAAATAGGGCATCAGGCCGGCGTCGATAGTACCTTTTCGAAGCGCATTGAATATTTCATAGCCGGAAGCCGCAGCCAAAGTTGGCATGAATAGGTAAAAGGTAAAGACCGTGGCCACCTGGCGATCCAACCCAGCCAGCAGACCACCGATGATCGTTGCACCGGATCGCGAAACGCCTGGAATCAGCGCCAGGATTTGCGCGATCCCTACCCACAATGCCTGTCGAGTCGTCATGTCTTCGAGTGATACAGTTTTTGGTGCCATGTTACGCCGCTCGACGGCAAGAAAGGCCACACCGCCAACGATCAGCGAGATTCCCACGATTAGCGGCGAGAAAAGTGTTTGCTCGACCCAATCGTGTAACAAAAAGCCGACAATCCCAATAGGAAGAAAGGCGATCAGGACATTGAGCCAGAGACGGCGTACATTGCTGTCATGGGAAAACTGTTGGGCCTGTTTGAATAGGTCGCGGCTGTAAAAGACGACCACAGCCAATAATGCGCCACCTTCGATAAACACCGCAAAGTTATCGCGCGTCACATGAGTGGGCGGAAACGACATCAGTGCTGACAATACCAGCGAGTGCCCGACCGACGAAACCGGTAGGAACTCGCTGATACCCAAAACAATTCCTAGAATAATACTGGCGAAAGCTGCCATGAGAGTCTCCTTATAATCCGATGGCTAATTACATTTCATTCGTGCGGTTTTAGCCACTTCAAGGGCATACCGGGTTTTCCGCAAGAGGAAAATAAGAAAAAGGAGCGAGGTTACGTTCTCGACCCACTACCAAGTCCCTATGCACTGTCTCGTGATCTCCGCTTATTTGTCTATTGTTACAACCATCACCTATTCAAAGGCCGTCTCTGTCCGGCGTATTGGTTCTACTTGATCGATTTTGTTCACTCACCCAATTAGTCAATCCCTTAGGGGGTCGGAGTAGCGGTTATATCCGGTACCGGGGCGGGGGGCGGGTCGAAGTTGAAACCCAAAAACCCCTGGAAGGAAAAGTAAGTGACCTGGCCGGGCAGAATCTGGAGGACGACCTTGTTCGGATACCCGGCATAATTGATCGTGATCTCGTATGATCCCGCGGGCAGGTCGCTCAGGACCATGTTCTCACGGTAATAGGCATCGCTGTTAACGATGCTGGGACCGTAGGTCATGACTATCCACGGCTGATTGGTCTTAACGGAGCGAACGTACACGGGAAAGCTGGCCAGAGGAATCTTCTGGCTGTTCATGATGCGGCCGACCAGCACCCCCCAGCCCTGTGGAGGAACCAGCCAGAGCTCCGGGTTGCGGGTCGAATAGAAATCGTTCGACCCGAGCCGGACCTCAAAATGGAGATGGGGTCCACTGGCATTTCCGGTGGACCCGACCGTGCCCAGCTCGTAACCAGTATTTAACCATTCTCCGACGACGACATTTACTTCGGACATATGTGCATAGACAGTGAACAAAGGTTGCCCGAGATAACCGAAATCATGGTGTATCACGACCGCATTTCCGTAGGGGTCATTGGGGGCGTAATGGGATCCGTTGAACAGCCCAACACCGGCCCAGATGACCGTTCCTGGACCGGCAGCCAGCACAGGCGTATAGCGCGGGGCTGGGATATCAATTCCGGTATGGATCACACCTGGTTCGTAGATGGTACCCCCGTAGCGATAATCACTGATGGGTTCACCGGGAAAGTTAGCGGCGATCGGCCAGGCAAAGTAGAAATGATCATAGGGTCCGATCGCCCATGGAATCGAATAGAGTGGGGGGCGCAATTCTGTGATTGATGTCGGTCCGGGCGTGGGAAAGAATAGCTGCAAGGCCTGGATGGGCAACGAGAGTAAAGAAAGGGGCGTCTGACTGGGAGACAATGGCTGCGTGGGCAGGGGGCTGGATATGAGGATGACGGGTGTTTGGGTGGCCTGAGCGGGTGAACTGGTGGGAGCCCCGGGTTGGATTGGGGCGGAGGTCGGACTCTGCTCCGGAAGGTTTCCCCTCAGGGGTTGACAGCCTGCCAGCATCAGGAAGGAGATGAAACACAGGCCCCGCAGGTAGACGGAGCCATTCATGGCGTGGAGGTGGGTTGTATGCCGGCGGTGCTCCACGGGGTGGGGGATTGACACCAGGGCGGTACTCCTGTGGGAGTGGGAGGGTAAACCACCGTGGATATTACGAGCACATGAGGCGGGTAAAGTTTATGCATGGCTGTGCGCCAATCCGGGTTCCGACTCGCCTCTGGGCAACATGCTTAACATAGGAATCATTTTAAGGAAGAACTCCATGGAGTTACTATAAGCTTGGGAGTCTCCTTGTAATCCGCCTTGCGAATTAAATTTCATTTCCTGCGGTTTTTCCTCTTCAAACGCCTCCCAGGTTTCCCGCATGAGCCAAATAAGAAAAAGGAGTGCGGCTATGTCCTCGACCCACCACCAACCCCAGAGGGCATTCAACGCCAGGCCGACCAGAACGGTCCCTGCCATGTAAGCGCAGGTGATGGAATTGATCGCGTCACCGGCTAAAGCCACGCTTTGGATCCGACTTGAAACACGGCGCTCGGCCACTGCAAGAAAAGGCATGATCAAGACAGCCGCTGCAGATGCTCCCATCCCGAGGAGTGAGCTTTCCGGTTTAGAACGTACGAGCAGGCTATAGACCGCAGTGATGAGCACGTAAACGCACAAGAGGCCAAGGGTGATCGCAACAACCCACGCCGCCCTGCGTTCGGCTTGTTCGATCTGAGCCATATCGCCGCCTCGGCTTTCAACGCGAAGCCGCCACAGCAGAATACCGCCGCTGATGAGCTCGATCAAACTGTCGATGCCGAAAGCGGTCAGGAGAAGGCTGCCCGCCGCGATCCCAGCGCCGATCGCAACCGCCATTTCTATCGTCATCCAAATGACCGTAATGACTTCAATTTGGATCCCTGAACGGATCCCTGTTGCTCGCGCTGTATCCATGATCAATTTCGCTATTCGTTCTGGGATAGTGGAATCAGCAACAACGGCGTCTTTGTCTTTTGGGCGACTTTGGGCGCAACACTGCGCGCCCAGAACGCGCTCGTGCCCGCTTTACGATGTGTGCTCAGGATGAGCATATCTGCGCCGGATTGCTTCGCGGCCTTGACGATTGCCGTCGCGGGATCGCCGCGCACAACATCAGCAGAGGTTTTCAAGCCTGCCTTGTGAAAATGGTCCAGGTGCGTTTGCAGATCCTTCCGGGCATTCTCCACTTTCAGGTCAAGAATTGCTTTTACGGTGACCGGCATGATATTCCCGGCCGCGGCTTGCTCATCCGTCAGTTTTGAAATCGTCGGGATGACGCTGAATAAGTGAAGCTCGGCGTTGAAGATCTCCGCAAAAGACTCTGCCATCGAAAGACTGTAATCGTGCATCGAATCGGGGTCGAGTGGGATCAGCAACGTGTCCAGTTTGAAGCGAGTGCCGCCCGGTTTGATCAACAACAGGGGGGTCGTTCCCTGCGCGACGATCTGCTGGGCAATGCTTCCAAATAGCACATCCCGCATCCCGCCACGTCCGTGTGTACAGGTTACGATGAGATCCGGTTGAAATTCACCGGTTGCGTGTTCGACGATACTGCGCGCCACATCCGAGACCGGTGCAGTGTGGACATGCGTCTCAACCTTGACTTTGGACGAAAAGGCGCGGTTCGCGGCTTCTCTGAGATAAGCTTCAGCTTCATCAGGCTGGGTGAGGTGGCGCTCTCTATGAACTTCGGCAGGCGCGTCTTTTTCAATGATATGCAGCAGGGTGACCGCCGAATCCAGTTTGTCCGCTAAAAAGGCAGCGGGGATCAGGGATGCTTCCGAGAGTTTTGAGCCGTCTAACGGAACCAGGATATTCTTGAACATGAGCTAGCTTCCCACAAAGAATGTTTGGTATAGCAGAAAAATATTCAAGGCAACGATCACGCCGGCGACCAACCAGGCGACGATGGCGGTGATCTTGTGATTGACCAATACCCCCATTATCTCACGCCGGGATGTAAATATGGTCAGGGGGATGATCGCAAAGGGGAGGGCGAAGCTCAACACGACCTGGCTTAACACCAGCGTGCGGGTGGGATCGAGCCCCAGCCCAATCACGATGAAAGAGGGGGTCATGGTTGCCAGGCGTCTGACCCACATGGGAATTTTGAAATGAAGGAATCCCTGCATGATCACCTGACCGGCCATGGTTCCCACGGTCGAGGAGGCGTGCCCGGATGCCAGCAAGGAGATCGCAAAAATGAAGCTTGCAGCCGGGCCGAGCAGAGGCGTCAGCATTCGATAGGCATCCTGGATGGTACCGATGTTGCTGAGTCCATGCGCATGAAACGTTGAAGCGGCCATGATCAGCATGGCCGCATTGATGACGCCGGCAATCGTCATGGCGATGATCACGTCGATCAATTCATATCCAAAAAGCTTGCGCAGTTTCACCGGGTCGCGGGTGACGATCCTTCCCTGGGTCAGGCCCGAGTGCAGGAAGATGACATGCGGCATCACGGTCGCACCCAGGATGCCGGCTCCCAGAAGAACACTTTCCGGTCCGGAGAATATCGGCACAACGGAGTGGTAGGCAAGTTGCCCCCAATCGGGCCGGTCCAGAAATGTTTCGATGATGAAACATACTGTAATAACACCGACCAACGAGGTAATCAGGGCTTCGAGCGGTCTGAAGCCGCTGTGTTCCAACAGGAGAACGACGAAGGTCAATCCCCCCATCAAAATCGCAGGAATGAGCAGAGCGGGTAATCCCGTCCATGTCCCAATCTGATTAAACAGGCCTGGAAATAATAAATAGACACCGAGCGCCGCACCGAGGAATTCCGCCAGATCCGTCGCCATGGCAACCACCTCCATGACGATCCACATTGCAATGGTCGCCCAGTGCGGATATCGGTCGCGCATCGTCTCGGCTAGATTCTTGCCGGTCGCGATGCCCAATTTGGCAGCCATGGTCTGAACCAACATGGCCATCAGATTGCTGGCCACGATCACCCACAGGAGTTCATAACCGAACTGGGCGCCACCCTGAATATTCGTGGCATAGTTTCCGGGATCGATATAAGCGATCGAGGCGATGAAAGCTGGACCGAGGAAGGGCAGGATCCGTAATAGGAATCCTTTCTTGCTGGTTCCATCTAATACTTCATTGGCTGACTTCAGCGTGCTGATATCCCCTTCTCGCACGGATTCTTTTTCTGGTTTGATTGTCACATCCGTTATCCTTTAAACCGGTAAGATTTCGACGAACACACGATTCGTAATAGCGGGTCCGAGGATGTTCACCTCTTTTCGTCCTTGAATCTGCACGCGCATCACCTGATCGTACGGCGACACCGACTGTATTTGGATGCGCACCCCCGGAATGAGCCCCAGTTCCTCGAGATACCTCAGAAATCCTACATCCTGTGCCTCCACGCGGCGCACAATGGCTTCCTGCCCCGGTTGCATGGAAGGGAGGGGGACGCTTTCGTCTACAGGCATGACCAATTCCGCATTCGGAATTGGCTCGCCGTGCGGGTCGCGCTGGGGGTGTCCCATCGCGGCGGCGATACGCATCTCGAAATTTTCCGAGATGACGTGTTCAAGTTTCTCCGCTTCTTCGTGGACCTCGTCCCATGAATATCCCAGCGTCTGGACCAGCCAGGCCTCGATCAAGCGGTGATGCCGGATAACTTCCAGCGCGGCGCGTTTGCCCGCGGTTGTCAGTGTGACACCTTGATATTTTCGATAGGAAACCAGGGCGGGTTTGATGGACGACAGTTTCTGGACCATCCCAGTGACGGAGGCAGGCGCGATGCCCAGGCGCGCGGCAAGCGCGGTGGTGCTGGCGCTTCCCCCGTTTTGGGTCAGCTCATATATGATCTTGAGATAGTCCTGGATGGAATCAGTGATAGGTTCTGACATATCGTTGTTTGGGTTGGTAAGGTTTTTCGCTCTGATCGGTCTTCTTTCCGTTACCAGATGTAGGGGATGAATCGGTATTTCACCTGAGCCATATAGGAGGTATAGCCGGGCAGCTTGTTTTGCAATGTGCGCTCTTCCAGCACTGCCCGTCTAGCCAGAACGATCATAAAGAGGACTCCGAAAAGTAATCCGTACCAGGAACCGAGCATGACGGATGTCCCCGAGAAAAAGACAAGGATGGCTGAGTACATGGGATGGCGTATATAGTGGTAGGGACCCGTGGAGATCACGGTTTGGCCGCGATCTTCCTGGACCCTAACGACGGGTGACAAGTAGGAATTTTCGCGAAAGGTCAGAAACAGGAGATAGAACGAGGCCAGCAGGATCATCGCTCCGATGACCTGAATCCAGATGGGCATGGACGACCAGTGGAAACGGACCGCGTCGATTGCCATGAACGCCAACCATGCAATGGATAAGAATTCGAAAAGTGGGAAAAGTACCTTATCCCAACCCTGCTGGTCCGTTGCGCCCAGGTGCAGGCGTTCTTGCATCAATCCGGGATTGTGCCTGAAAAGCCACATATTCGTAGCGATAAAGAAGCTGAAGAACCGCAGGAGAAAAGCCCACCCCGCCTGCCAGGCAAGGGTGCCTGCTGGAAGGAAGAGAGCCAGGGCAAAGGCCACAAAAAAGCCGATGGTCTCAACCACCTGTAATTTTACGTTGACTGGCGTAGGCCACCTCGTTGACAGGGGTTATATCAAGCTAAATAACTATTTAGTTTAACCTAAATTATTCTAACCGAAAAAGAAAATCGAGTCAAGGGACTCTATTTAGCAAATCAGAATTTGGATCTGCAGATTGCAGTTCTTCAAGAGCAAAATTCCCCTGCATGACAGCCCCTTTTGTGTGTTTACAGAACCATTGTTAATCAGGGTTTACGAGTTATCCCCAGAAGAAAAACCAAGGCTGGTGTTTATCAGTTGCCGTAATGATGGGGGAGGGGAAGTACTCCTCGAGAAGTATGCATGCAGGTGTAGGGTGAGACTCGTTTACAGTATTAGGAAGGTGCTTCGTACTATCGCTCCTATTCTACTTTACCGCCTTTTAAGCCACTGGTTGAGAGCTCGAGCCTCTTTGCGCTCACACATTCACATTTTGACGCCTAATGCGGAAATTTATTCCCCCGACGCAGATACCATTTCCGCTGGGTTCCGGGTTGACTATAAATTCGCCCTGACCAAAAGACAGGATGATGTACCCCGTGATTGGCAACTCCAGGATTGCTTAACCACCCAGCGCTTGCTGGAGAGCATTCAACTGATCCAGCATCCAACTCTGGTAGTTCTTCCCGAGAGGCATCGTCTCTGACACCGGCACGATAGGGATATTATTCTTCCGGGCTGCATCCTGCAGGTTGGTCGTCAAAGGAGTCACGGTCTGCACATTATAGATGAGGACCTTGATGGCATGGTGACTGATCTGATCGCTGGCCGTTACAACCGTGTCGGCGGGCGGGTCGTTGCCCTCGGCGATCGCCTTCTCGAAATCGAAAGGTGTAAGGACGTTCAGTCCAATCGGACCGCTTTGGTATAGGTAGATCGTTTCGGTCAGGCCAACAGGGTTCCCGGCGTATTTGGATTTTAGCTCGTCGATCTTCTGCTGGATCGGAGTCAACGACTGTTGGAAGGTGGACAGGGACGCCTCAAAGTTTGCCTTGTCGACGGGGTCGAACTTTTCCAACGTGGCTGTGATCGCGCTGGAGATCGCTTTGATATTGTCAAGGCTGTACCAGAAGTGGGGGTTGTCGGGCAGCTTGTTGACGGCAAGATTGGAGGCGGTCAGGACGATTCGGTTGGGGTTGGGGGAAGCTGCCAACAGCTTATCCATCCAGGCATCATAATCAGCCCCGTTCTCGATGACCAGCTGCGCCTGGCTGACGGCCAGACTGTCCTGGACGTTGGATTCGTACTCGTGGGGGTCGACGTTCGGATCGGAAAGGATGCTGATGACGGATACGTGACCGGCCCCGAGCTGACGGACGATGTCCCCGTAGAAATTTTCCGCTGCCACAACCTGGATCGTCGGAGCGGGAGAACCATTTCCAGGTGCATTCGCCAACGTCCCGGTGCAAGCAGTCAACCCCAGGGTAAACAGCAAGACCGGGGCGAGGATCAAGCGGATAAGGTGCGTAGGAATATTGGACATGTCTACCTCTCAAGGGATCTTGTGCTATTGATATTAAGTATCAATAGCGGGCAGTCTATCATATCGGACAAACGCTGTCAACATTGTGATGCGCGGAGCAATTCATTTTAGTGTGCGGTGGGATTTACGCTTCCCCCCGGATGCTTTCCTGGATCGATTTTCCCCCTCGACCGGATACCCGTATGGGAATCCAATCACCCCTTGTCATCAGGGGATCACGGCATTGATGGTGATTCGAATAATCAAAATACCTGTCGGCTCATCCTTGCCAGGTTTGATCAAGACCTTGCATGTGGAGTGGCTGGAGCCAGGCTATGCCGCGAAGGCAATGTTGGTCTTTCTTCGCGCAGGGCCGCTAGAATCCCACCAGGTGAATAAAACCCCTTGGCTTGCCCTTTTAGAATCGGCTGAGGCGTTCAAGTAATGATTGCATGATCTCACCGGAGATAAGGAATCTTGTAGATCCGAAATCTCCCCCGTCGACCCTCAGGGGAGCCAGTGAGGAATCTGGCCATCCTTGGCGATGGTTTTCAGCGGCTGGCCCTCCTGCCAGATAGTGACCTGTGGGGAATAAGAGGTGTTTAAATCGGCTTCCTGAAAGACCACTCGGGTCCCCCAGGGATCCCAACGCGGAAAATCATAGCTGTAGCCCGGTTGGTGGGCGATAAGAATGCCGTCCAGCGTGGCCGGATGATAGAGCCAGAGTTGTTGATCTGGATGCTGCGGATCGAGGCGAATGTTGAGCACGACCTGATTGGCGCTGGGGCACCAGGCAGCATCCAGGTAATCCGTTGCATCCCCAGCACTGTTCCCGACAAAAACACCCGCCTCCCCCGATTTAAAATCGGCACGATAGATGACCGTCCGCGTCGCACTATCTGAATGATCCAGTGCGTCGGGATACACAAGATCGAGGCTGTCGGAGGACCAGCTGCCCAGCAGGCCAAGGCTGCTCGGCAGAAGCACCTGCTGCCCGGTTTTCAGGTTGACGATCCGGATCTGCTCGGCGACCGAGTCGTCGCTCGCCAGCCAACTACCGTCCGGTGACCACAATGCCCCGGACCCGATCGTCTGGGAATTGGCAAAGACGGGCTGATCCTGGCCGGTCGTGCTGTCGACGATCCGCAGGCGCACCGTGCCCTGCGGCGCGGCGGGATTCGGGTTGACCGTTTGCCGGTTATAAGCGATCAACCTGCCATCAGGTGACCAGGCAGGAGAGAAACAGCGGTCCACTCCGCAGGATAGCAGGCGCCTGGCATTTTTCCCATCCCGATCGACGAGCCAGAGATCAAGGCCCTTCTGCTGGTTGAGCGCGGAGTACACGATCCGATCCCCGACCGGGGAGGTGTCAAAATCAAAAACCATTCCCCCGGTAAAGGTCAGCTGGTGTGATTTTCCTCCTCCAGCCGAAATCGCCATAAGCTCATGGCTTGGATCCGCAGAGCTCAAGTAGACGACCTGAGGTTGGCGAACGCTCAGCCTCCAGGTCAGATTCCAGCGCAGCCAGCTGCCCCCTGCGCCGATTGAACCGCTGTCCAGGTGAACCGCAACGCTCTTAGGGTACGGCGAGTTGGGAATAAAGAGCAGCGTGTGGTCGTTCTGCCACTCGAACTTTCCCGGCACATCGGGCACCAGCTTCAGCCCTTTTTGTGCAAGCTGCGCTTGCACGGGTTGGGAGAAGTGCAGGGAGAGAGTTTCATATGGGCTGATCTGATTGTGCGGATCTGCCGTATACAGGCTGACATGCACGCCGAGCCAATTGGAATATACGCTGAGACCAATGGCCGCGAGGATCAGGGCAAGGCTGGTCGTGCCGGCAGTCAGCTCAAGAGGGTGTAGCCTACGAAACCAGCTCATGGGTACAGGTAGGTGTCCGCCGGTGGATCCACCAGCTCGACCGATGTCGCCTGGATGGATGACAGCGTCTGCCCGTTCAGGACGGTCGATTGAACCGGTCCCTTGACCTTGACCCACTGATTGGTCGGCAGGGAGGCGCTCCCAGGCCAGTTCACGACCATCACAACCGCAAATGCATCGGCCGGGCAGCAAACCAGGGCGAACCTCCCCACCATGAACTGCCCGGTTTTCAGATGGGGATCGTGATACACAAAACCGATCACGTTCGCCTCCTGACCCAGAAAGCTCGTGGGGTCGGTCCCTGAATTGAACAGGTCCTCCCATTCCAGGATATTGCGGGTGTCTGCGGACTGGCCAAAGGTGAGCGGAGAGCTGCTTGCCGTTGCGATCGGGACGGTGGAGTTGATGCCCTTGCTCTGGATGGCAGAAGCGGTCAGCGGATGAGCCGGGATCAAGACGCCAACCACCAGCGGAAGCGTGACAGCAGCTAATCTCCAGGCAGACGGGTGGTTTTCATGCTCGTCATCAAGATCGTCGGGGTTTTGCGAGACTTCGGTGGCCGGTGCTCGCTTGGCTTTGAAACCTTCCTTCAATACCGTCCATCCAACAAAGAGCAGGACAACCACGGCCAGGATGGTCAACGGGATGAAGCGCGGATGGATGTACCAGATCAATCTCCCGGAGGCGATCTTGCTTATCAAAAATACCCCGAGCCCGAACAGGATTGCGCTTTGAATCGTTCGATAGGTTCGCTCCGCCATGCCTCTCCTTTTCATGCAATGACCAGGTTGATCAAAACCCCGGCCAGGAAACTCATCAAAAATGGGAGCAGGATCAGGTAAACCACGGTGCGCTTCTTGAACACCGAGAGGTACATCAGGGTGGTTTTGATGTCGACCATGGGACCGAAGATCAGGAAAGCCAGGATCGCACCCGGGCTGAAGATGCTCACGAAACCAAGGACGACGAAAGCGTCCACCGTCGAGCAGATCGAAAGGACGACCGCCAGAGCCATCATGACCAGGACCGAGATCACCGGGCCGCGGCCGATCTGGAGCAGGGCCTGCTGCGGGAGAAGGGCCTGCATGACCGCTGCCAGTGTTGCGCCCAGGATCAGGAAGCGCCCCATTTCGAAGAACTCGTCGGCGGCAATGACGGTCATCCGGTTAAACTTCTGGCGAAAGCTGCGCCGAGGCGGTGAGATCTGCTCCTCACTGGTAGGCATCCGGGAGTTGGTTTTGATACCCGCCATGCGCATGATTTCCGCCGGCCTTTTCACCACAGAGAAAAGGAGGCCCGTGGTGACCGCGATCAGCATGCTCAGGCCGACCCGGCCGGCCAGCATCCAGCCCCAGCCGAAGGCCGAGGCGGTGGCCAGGATCACGATCGGGTTGAGGACCGGAGCCGCCATTAAAAAGGCTATCCCCGCCGCAACCGGAAGGCCCTTATTAAAGAGCCGCCGCGTCAGGGGGACCACTCCGCACTCACAAACCGGGAAAATCAACCCGAGCAGCGATCCGCTTAAGGCTCCCGGCAACGCTCTCCGAGGGATGAGCTGCTGGATCTGATTTTGGTCGAGGAAAGCCTCGACGAACCCGGAGCCGAGCGTCCCAAGTAAAAGAAAGGGGATCGCTTCGATAAAGATGCCCAGAAAAACCGTGGCAAAGGTTGAAACCTTGCTCCCCAGCGTTGGCAGGATTTGCTGAATGCGGGGGAACTGGCTCACCAGGATGATCAGGAGCACCCCGAGCCAGATGGCGATGATCCACATTCGTGATCTGGGCTGCGCGTGACCCGAAGTCTGCATGGGAATAGCCTCTCAATATTCGTTCTTCAGGGAACCAGGACCGGAGAAACGCCTCCGCTCAGGATCCGGGAAGTTTTGCCGGTGCGAATGTCCGCCTGCCAGATCTCCGGTTTTTCGCCTCCCTGGAGCGTATATT
>Ga0209039_10001414_pt1 | contig 22337 bp, 19 predicted proteins | sample BogFormECP12_OM1_FD_188238 | JGI IMG/M metagenome (GOLD analysis project Ga0209039, IMG submission 188238) | Bog forest soil microbial communities from Calvert Island, British Columbia, Canada - ECP12_OM1 (SPAdes) (version 2) | ecosystem: Environmental > Aquatic > Freshwater > Wetlands > Bog ... | reverse complement strand
TCCAGCGCAACGGCCGCGATCCAGACATCATTGCGTGGAATGGGCCGGCCTTTCTTTCGCAAATACACATCCACCTCCGCGTACCGCAGCGCGGTCTCTTCGGTTACGTTCAAGACGCGAACCGATGGCTTACTGAGGAATTGCGCCAACTGTGCGGTGTTCTCCGCCCAGCGATTTCCAGCCCGGAATCCGCTGTACAACTCACCTAAAGCGATGGCTGAAACAGCAACGGTCTCCGATCTCCGCATCACGTCGAGAACAGGTTGGTGTCCCCGAAGCAGTGCCGAGTAGGCCGAGGTGTCGAGCAATACGTTCACACCGCCGACTCCCAGTCCGCGAGATCGACTCGACGCATCTCGGCCAAGGCCGCGTCGAACGCATCAGCCTCCGCACTCGACCATGTTCCGCAGAGATCCTCAAAATCGGAGTTCCTAGCCGATCTGTGCAACCGTGCTTCCAGCAATCGGAGCGTGGCCTTATTGAGGCTGATTCCTTCGCGATGGCTGGTTTCAAGAATCGCCTGTTCGACTTCCTTCGGCAAGTTCCTGAGAGAGATTGTCATGAATTCAATGTAGCACAAGAACGGTGCATATTGCATCATAATCTGCTGCACCTATGGGCGGGGCCCGGCCTTCGCCCCAATGTCGTACACGTACAGCGAATGGCCGACGATGGCCACCGGTGGAGTGCGCCGGAGCCACTCGCCCGCGCCGGGCTTCAGGCGGGCGCCCAGGGCGGGGACCCGGGCCACGAAATGGGCGCTCACCACATAAAGGCCGGGCTGCGGGTCTTGCATCAACTCCTCAGGCCCGATCCTCTCGCAGGCCACTCCGTAAGTTTCGGGAAGAATTGTGCCGAAGTACGCCAGCCGGATGTTTCGTCCAACAGCGTGGTGGTCCAGCCAGATCTTGAGTTGCTTGAGTCCTTGGCCCCAGTCGACGTTGCTGTCGTCGAGCCATAGCGGACCACAGCGCGCACCGCCGTCGAGTCCAATCCGGTCCGGGTGTCCAGGCAAACACGCCGACTCATTGAAGTACGCCAGGTGATCGGGATAAATCCCAATCGCCGCTATGACCGTCCATACGGCAAGAACGGCCGCCGGCGGCTTGGTCCAGCGGGAACGGCTTTGGATCAGCCACGCGGCGCCCAGGCCGCCGATCAAATAGGCAAATGGCAGTTCCGGAATCATGTAGCGGATGCCCATGTTGTCGGCCCAGATGGTGTGCGCCACGAACAGGACTGACGGCGGGAGCAGAAGGCAGAGCTTGGCCAGCACGGGAATGGTTTTGCTCCGCGCCAGGGCGACTAAGCCAATGGCAAGCAGCAGAAGACTCGCAATGGGTTCCTTCAGCAGATAAGCCGCGGCGAAATAGCCAACGAAGTGGTGCTGCAACCGGCCGGCCAGGAAGACCAGATAGCCGGGAGCATGGTCGATGTTCACGCGTTGAATGCCGGCGGAATACAAAAACAGGCCGCCCGGTGAAAAGTAAAGCGCCTGAATCACGAATGTTGCCACCAGGCACATGGCGAGGAAGGCGCACGCGCACGCGGCATAGCCGTGAACGGCGTTGGCGTTCGAAGTGTCCGGCCCGCCGCGGCTATAGGGGCGAAGGAATTGAGAGCGGTCGTCGGGAACCGGCTGGGGCGGCCAGCGCACCGCCGCCAACAGCAGCGCCGCCGCAACCGGCAGCAAAAAGACCGCCGAGAACTTGGCGGCCAGCAGCGCTCCCATCGCCAGGCCGCAGAGTATCAGGCGCGTCGCGCTAGGGTGGCACAAGTATTCCCAGAGCGCGAACAAGGACAAGACCGTGAAGAAGGCAAGGCCCACGTCCATGGCGACCAGGTAAGAATGCGCCAGGATGGTGGGGTTGAAGGCGTACAGAAAGAGAGCCGAGAGCGCCGCTAAATCGCCCGCCAGCTTGCGTCCCCAGAGAAAAATCAGGAGGCCCAGCATGGTCGAGAGCAGCAGGAACGGCAGCCGCGCCCAGAACATGACGCGGTTCGGCCCGTTCTGGGAGATTATGGCGCGGCCCACGGCGTTCTCCCCGCCCTCGCCGCCGGCCATCTGGCGAGTCTCGGGGATGTCCGGCAGCCGCACGCCCGCGAGCAGCAGGGAAAGCCCGGCCAGGGTCTTCAGCAGAGGCGGATGTTGCGGGTTGGCGCGGACCTCGCCGGTTTGCACATAGGAGAGCCCCGCGGCAATGTGCGCGGTCTCGTCGAACGTGGGGCTCTTGATGCGGCTGGCCAGAAAACTCTGCGCCAGAAACGCCGCCAGGAGCACGCCGGCAATAGCAAAGGAAGCCCAAGGCGCCCGCCGCCCTTCAAACATAAGAAATCATCGTAGCATTTGCCGTTTGTCAACCTGATACCATCACGGTTTCATGAAGGCCCCCAAGAAACGTGGCGCCGCGCCACGCCCCAGAGGTACGGGGCCGCGCATGCGGCAATGGCCGGTGGTGCTGGCGCTCTGTGGTGTCACGCTGCTGGCTTACTCGAACTCATTCGGCGCCGGCTTCACGTTTGACAACAAGGGCCTGCTTCTGCAGGATCCACGCATTCGCGAAGCCACGCCGCAGAACATCGGCCTGATCCTTCACCGAACTTACTGGTGGCCCTACGGCGAGAGCGGCCTCTATCGGCCCATCACCACGCTCACGTATCTGTTTAACTACTCGATCCTCGGCAATGGCGGCCAGCCCGCCGGCTACCACTGGATCAATCTCCTGCTGCATGCCGGCAACGTGCTGCTGGTATACGCCCTGGCGCTGCGGCTGATGCGGAAGTTGTGGCCGGCGGTTTTCGTCGCCGCGGTCTGGGCGGTCCATCCGGTGCTGACCGAGTCGGTAACCAATATGGTCGGACGCGCGGACCTGCTGGCGGGCATGTCATTGCTGGGCGGTTTCTGGATGTACCTGAAGAGCGCCGAAACCCAGGGCCGGCGGCGATGGGCCTGGCTGGCCGGCCTGTTGGCCGCGACCACGGTGGGCGTGTTCTCCAAGGAAAGCGCGGTCACCGTGGTGGGCGTGATCGCCCTCTACGAGCTGACGTGGTGGAAAGAGAGGAGAGCGGGCCGAGCGCTTCTTCTGGGGTGCCTGGCCGTCTGGCCGGCTCTCGAAGCCATGTGGTATGTGCGGACAGCGGTGTTCGCCAAGCTGCTCACACCTGAGTTCCCGTTCTGGGATAACCCGCTCGTCGGCGCCGGCTTCTGGACGGCCAAGCTCACCGCCATCAAGGTCATGGCCAGGTATCTTGGGCTGCTGGCGTGGCCCGCGCATCTTTCCTGCGATTACTCCTACGCGCAGATCCCGCTTGCAACCGGCAGCCCGCAAGACTGGCTGGCATGGACCGCCGTGGCCGCGGTGGCCGCCGCGGCGCTGCTGATGTTCCGATTCAACCGCACCGTATTCTTCGCTGCCGGCTTGGCGTTCGTCACATTCCTGCCCACCTCCAATCTGCTCTTCCCCATCGGCACGATCATGGCGGAGCGCTTCCTCTACCTGCCCTCCATCGCGCTGGCTATGTGCCTGGTTCTGGCCTTATACGCCATCGGCGCCCGCACCGGCCTGGCCAGGCTGGCCCCAGTTGCGTTGTGCCTGATTGTGGCCGCGTTCGCCGCGCGCACATGGGCTCGCAATTCCGACTGGCGGGACGATGTCAGCCTGATGACGGCCGCGGCCGAGACCTCGCCCCATAGCTACAAGAGTCACCGGGCGCTCGCGGAAGCGCTGTACGAATCCGATGCCAGCCATGCCAATCTCGACCGCGTGATCGCCGAGGCGGAGAAAAGCCTGGCGATTCTCGACTCAGTGGCGGACTGGCGCAATAATTCCGCGGCCTATCGCCAGGCGAGCGGTTATTACATTACGAAGGGCGACTTACTGGCAGGCACGCCGGAGAGTTCGCGCGCGTACCAGAAGGCGCTGGACTTACTGTTACGCGCGAGGACCATTGTGACCGCCACCTATGAGCGGCTGGCGGCGAAGGATCTCGATCAGACCAGGCTTGCCGACCTCGACCGGTCGATTTCCGACACCCGCCTGAGATTGAAGGACCCGTCGAGTGCGCTGGATGCAGCCACTTCCGCGCTGGAACTGGACCCGCTGAATGCACAGACGTACCGGCAACTGTCCACCGCATTTCTAGCCAACGGCCGCGCCGACGAAGCCGCGGTCGCGCTGATTGAGGGCACCATCGTGACGTCCGATTTGAGCCTGCGGCAGGACCTGATCGGCCTCTACCGGCAGGGTCTCGATTCCAAGGGCTGCGCGACCAGACCGGGACCCAATGGCCCGGCCTTCAACCCGTCGTGCGAGATCGTTCACACGCACACCTGCACCGCCGTGGCGGCGACCATCCCGCTGTATCTCCGCATTCAGCGCCGGGACCTGGCCGAGAAACTGAGGGATTCGGCCTCGGGGGATTTCGGCTGTCCAGCGGCCCTGCTGAATCGACTATTGGGAGAGGGACCTCGACATTAGGAGATCCGCTGCGCCGGCATGTTTCTCTTCGACTTTTTCCGCTCTTTTCTGCCGCTTCACAATCCCATCGGTTTCGGCGCCGCCGACTTCATCGAGTTCGCGCTGGCGGCACTGCTGGTTTCGCTCGTGCTGCTGCGCGCCCGCGTGGAGCCCCTCTTACAAAGGCTGGCGGCGAATACCGGCTGGTCGATGCTGCTGCTGGCGGCCCTGCCCGTGGCGCTCCGGCTGTTGCTGCTTCCGCGCCACCCCGTTCCCACGCCGGCCGGCGCCGACAGCTTCAGCTACCTGCTTCTCGCCGACACCTTGCGCCACTTCCGCCTGGCCAATCCGCCGCACCTGCTGCATCGGTTCTTCGAAACCGTCTTCGTTCTTCAGGATCCCAGTTACAGTTCCATCTATCCGCTCGGCCAGGGTCTGGTGCTGGCGCTCGGGTGGATGATTTTCGGCCATCCCTGGGCCGGTGTGCTTCTTTCGGCGGCGGCCCTCTGCTCGCTTTGCTACTGGATGCTGCGGGGCTGGACCACTCCCGGGTGGGCGCTGGTGGGAGGCCTCGTGGCGGTGATGGAATTCGGCCCGCTCAGCGAGTGGATGAACATCTATTGGGGCGGCGCGGTGGCCGCTACGGCCGGTTGCCTGGTGTTTGGCGCGCTGCCCAGGCTGCGCAACGGACCGCGCACGCGCGACGCGGTCTGGTTGGGCCTCGGCCTGGCGATCCATCTGCTCACTCGTCCCTATGAATCCATTTTTCTGCTATTGAGCGTGATCCTGTTCTTTCTGCCGGCGCTCGGCGATTCCAGCCAACGGCGCAGACTCTTGAAAACCGCGGCGGTGGTGGCGTTGGTGGTGCTGCCGGCCATCGGCCTGACGCTGCTTCAGGACCGCGAGGTCACCGGCAGTTGGACCACCATCCCCTATGCCCTCAGCCGCTATCAATACGGCGTGCCCACCACGTTCACCTTCCAGCCCAATCCAACGCCGCACCGGGAACTGACCGTGCAGCAACGGCTCACCTATGAAGGGCAAGCGGCAGCGCATGGGGAGGACGCCGACACCCCGGCCCGGTATTTCGAGCGCGTGGCGAGCCGCGCGCTCTTTTTGCGCTTCTTCCTTCTGGCGCCGCTTTACCTGGCGCTGCCGGCCTTTCTAGTGGCCCTCCGGGAGTACCGGTTCGCCTGGGTTCCCGTCACCCTGCTGATTTTCGGTCTCGGCACCGGTTTCTATCCATACTTCTTCCCCCAATACATCGCCGCCACCACGTGCCTGCTGGTGCTCATCGCCGTGACAGGTTTGGAGCGGCTCAGCCGGTTGAAGCTCCGCGGATTCCCGGTGGGCCAGTTCCCTGCCCGGCTGCTGGTTTTCCTCTGTGCCGCGCACTTTCTGTTCTGGTATGGCATTCACTTGTTGGGCAGCGACAACCTCTTGCTGGCGATGGGCCGATACGAGACCTGGGACATGATCGACTACGGCGACTCGGAAGGGCGGATTGCGATCAACCAGCGCCTAACCGAGGCTCCCGGCAAACAACTGGTATTCGTTCGCTACGGCCCGCAACACGTGTTTCGCGAGTGGGTCCATAACGCCGCCGACATCGACGTCGCCCCGGTGGTCTGGGCACTGGACCTGGGCTCGGACCAAGACCAGCAACTGGAACGCTACTTCGCCGACCGCACCGTCTGGCTGGTGGAACCAGACGCCCGGCCGCCTCGGTTGGTTCGCATCAGTGGGCCCCAAGCAGGGACCGGGGGGCTGGGCCCGGGCATGCCGACCCTACGTGTCTCCACCCAAGCTCAGGAGCAAGAGAAAACGAGTAGACTGGGCACACCCAGGTAGTCCTTCGGATTGTGCGTGATCAAGGTAGCGCCGTAGATCAACGCTGTTGCGGCAATCCAGGCGTCGGCAGCATCGATGCGGCGTCCATTCGCTCTGGCCGCGACCATTACTTCGGCCCACCGAACGATCAAGTCGCGGGAGGAAGGCACAGACGCGAAACCACTCATGAAGCCGCGGAAACGCCGCACCCGATCTACGCCCCATTTGGCCAACAGGATCCATTGCTCAAGTTCGGCTTCCGTCATGAACGAGACCAATAAGTCCCGGTTCCGCATCACTGGAAGGTAAAGCTGCGCCCGGCTGTCGTTCTTAAAAAGAAACGAGACGACGTCGGTGTCGACTACGACGGGCGTCATGCGGCGCGATCGGACCTGTCGTGCCCGCGCCATTCGTGAAGCGCCCGCAGAAAGTCGTCAATGGACTCTTCTTCCGGCCAGAAATCGCCTAGCAGCTCGGCTGGGTCCGCGGGGAACTTCGTGCCCTGTTCAGCGACGAGTTCCTGAATCGACGGGTGACCGGCGCGCGCGTACCTCTCAGCTACCGAATGGCCCAAGTCAGGCTCTTCCATGAACGTCCGACCTCACCCCTATCTTAGCAGGCACGGGCAATCTTAGGGCCGCGCTTGATCCCTGAAGACACGGCAACACACGTCGCCTTACCTGGCCCATGCCTCTAAAGGGCCATCCGGCTCTCGTAACGATGGGATCACACGCTCGCGTCTTCTCAACCGAGTGATCCGCCGATCGCACTTCGGGTTTCGTGTATTCACGGCGGCGATTGCAGGTTGCCTGCTGGCCGGCGTCTGTGCGGCGGCGGAGCCTCCGGCGGATTCGAGCGAATCGCCGCTGGTGAATGTAGTTCCGGCAAGCCCCTTCAATGAAGAACGGATTCTCGGGGTCATGCCGGATTACCAAACCGTGAGGGATTCGAACATCCCGGTTGCGCCGCTCACACCCAAACAAAAGTGGGACTTGGCCTGGAAAGAGACCGTCGACCCGTTCAATTTCGCCAGCGTGGCGATGGCGGCGGGGTTTTCGCAAAAAGGCGACCAGACTCCCAAGTACGGAGAAGGTGGTGCGGCATACGGCGAGCGTCTGGGCGCCGCCTTCGCGGATTTCGGGACGCAGAACTTCTTCAGCGCCGGTGTGCTCGCCAACCTGCTGCACCAGGATCCCCGGTATTACCGCAAGGGGCCTGCGACCGGCGTGTTCAAGCGCATCGCCTACTCCCTCAGCCGGATTGCCGTGGTGCGAACCGACTCCGGCCGCTCGGCCTTCAATTCTTCCGGCGTGGGCGGCATGATGATGGGGATCGCGGCATCCAATCTCTACTATCCTTCCGCCAGCGTCGGAGGCACGGTGATGGCAGGCCGCTTATACACCAGCCTGCTGGGCGGCGTCATCGGCAACCTTACGTCGGAGTTCTGGCCCGACGTTCAGAAGAAGTTTTTCCACCGCAAACCCTGAGCCCTACGCGGCGCGAACCGTGGTGCCGAGGTTCATGGAAGTCTCCATTTCCACCGACCATCCGGTGTCGGTCTGGCGAACTCGGTTGAACTGCCAGGTGCCTATCTCGTCCTGCATCAGCGGTTTGGGGAACTCCACGCCGATGGCATAGCTGTTCACCCGCCGCGCGGTGCAGTGCCGGACTTGCGCAAAACCCATCAATCCGAAATTCCTCACATGGACGAAAATCATGGACCCGGGCGCCAAGGGCCGCGTGGTCAGGATCAAGGCGCCGTTGCTGTGGATGTCCACTCCGCGGGCCCCGCGCGAACCGCAATCGCCGGAGATCCTGGCTTCGAAAGGGATCTTCAATCTGGGTTCCATGCGACGGTCGCGGTACCGCAACCGCCGGTTCTCCGGCCAGTCGCAGCCGGTGGCGGCCCGGAGGCCTCGTTTCAGCAGGCTGGAAGCCTTGGAAACCCAGCGGCTCGCGGATCGAGTGACTTGCGCCATCAATTCCATGATCGGCTGCCGGGAGAATGGAGGCAAGTACTGTTGGTTCCAGCGTCGGACTGGTAGGGCCACCATGCTAACCAAGGGGAGTAACACCGGCGCTACCATAAGGGGGTGGGGGCCTTTTCAATGCATCGACTTTACTCTCCGACGTCCCTTGCCGCCCTGGTGGCGTGTGGCGCGTTTCTGGCGGGCGTTCCCTCTCGCGCCGATGAGGGCATGTGGACCTTCGACAATCCGCCGCTCAAACAGTTGCAGCAGAAGTATGGATTCACGCCGACGCGGGAGTGGCTGGACCACGTCCGCCTGTCCTCGGTTCGCTTGAACGACGGCGGATCGGGATCGTTCGTCAGCCCGCACGGCCTGCTGCTGACCAACCATCACGTGGCGCGCGGCCAGTTACAGAAGAACTCGACCAAAGAGCGCGATTACATCCAAGACGGCTTCTACGCGGCCACACCCGGCGAGGAGATGAAGTCGCCGGACCTCGAAGTCAACGTGCTGGTTTCGATCGAGGACGTCACCGCGCGCGTGGTGTCGGCGCTCGAAACCGCGAAAACGCCGGAGGAAGAGTTCGCCGCGCGCAAGGCGGCGATCGCCGAAATCGAGCGCGACAGCCAGCAGAAGACCGGTCTCCGCTCGGATGTCGTCACGCTGTATCAGGGCGGGGAATACTGGCTCTACCGATACAAGAAGTACAACGACGTGCGGCTGGTGTTTGCGCCGGAGCAGCAGATCGCTTTCTTCGGCGGCGATCCCGACAACTTCACCTATCCACGCTACGACCTCGATATGGCGCTGTTCCGCGTCTACGAGAACGGGCATCCGCTGGAGACCAAGGACTATCTGAAATGGAACCCGCGGGGCGCCGCCGATAACGAGTTGGTGTTCGTGTCCGGCCATCCCGGCTCCACGGCGCGGCTGGATACCGTGGCGCAACTCGAGTATCTGCGCGATGTGGAGGAGCCGATGAACATCAAGCTTCTCAAGAGCCGCCTTGCCGTGCTGAAACAGTACTCGGCGCTGGGCCCCGAACAGGCCCGCCAGGCGGCCACCATGATCTTTGGCCTCGAGAACAGCTTCAAGCTTGGGGAGGGCAGCTACAAGGGATTGCTCGACGCCGCCATCATGGCCAAGCAGCGCCGGGAAGAGGAAGACTTCAAGGCCAAGGTGATGGGCAACCCGCAGTGGAAGGCCGCGTATGGCGGCGCCTGGGACGCCATCGCCGAAGCCGAGAAGAAGGAAGCTGGCGGCATCCAGGATGAGTTCTTCCACCTGTTGAACTCGCAATACGCCACCATTGCGATGAACATCGTGCAGTATGTGGCCGAAGTCAAAAAGCCGGATGGCGAGCGGCTCGCGGCGTATCGCGAGTCGCAACTGGATTCGCTGAAGTATCGAATGTTTTCGCCGGCGCCCATCTACCCGGCGTTTGAGATTGCGCGCATCACCGGCGCCCTCGAGGACTCGCTGGCCGCGCTCGGCCCCAGCGATCCTTTTCTGAGGATCGTGCTCGACGGGCGCACCCCCAAGGAAGTCGCCGAGGCGCTGGTGAACGGCACCAAACTGGCGGACGCCGGCGTGCGCCGAAAGCTGGTGGATGGCGGCCAAGCGGCCGTGGCGGCATCGGACGACGCCATGATCGTGCTGGCGCGCAAGCTGGATCCCATGCGGCGCGAGAGCATCAAGTGGTCCGAGGACAACGTCTCGAGCGTGTTGCAGCGCGCCGGCGAGCAGCTCGGCAAGGCGCGCTTCGCGGTCTACGGCAAGACCACCTATCCCGATGCCACGTTCACACTGCGGCTCTCCTACGGCCAGGTGCAAGGCTACGCCATGAACGGCACCAAGGCGCCGTACAAGACCACGTTCTACGGGCTCTACGACCGGGCGCGGAGCTTCGATTTCGAAGGACCCTTCGCCCTGCCCACGCGCTACCGCGAGGGCCGCGACAAGCTGGACTTGACGACCCCGCTCGACTTCGTCACCACCAACGACGTGGTGGGCGGCAACTCGGGCTCGCCGGTGATCGACGCCAAAGGCGAGATCGTCGGCCTGGTGTTCGACGGCAATATCGAATCGCTCATCGGCGACTTCGTCTACGACGGCGCCGCCAATCGCACCGTGGCCGTCCACACCGCGGCCATGACCGAAGCCCTTCGCAAGCTCTACAACGCGGCGGCGCTGGTCAAGGAGCTGTTGGGAGAGTAACCTCGGGATAACAGACCGTATCCGACCAAAGTGTACGGGCAGGCGCTTACCAGTGCGGGTCTTGTACACGGGGCCGTTATGGCGTTACTCTGGCATCGATAACCAACCGGGCGCGCGGCCCCTCCACAAGATTCGGCGAAACCGGGCCGCCGCCCTTTATGGAGCGTGCCTCATGCAGCAAGAGTCGCTGGTTCTCGATCGGCCCGACGGCCCCGAAATCCTTGACGAAGGTGTCCTCGCGCACCGCAGAACCCGAACGGCCGGTCACCGCTTCAAGGAATGCCCCGTCTGCTTCGGGCAGCATGAGGAACAGATTCACGACGCCACCCTCAGCGTCCGGCAGTGGTTCCGCGGCGAGGTCACCAAGGGTTTCGACGTGGTCTTCTTCGAATGATATGCTGTCTTCATGTCGAAATCCGCTAACCCGATTCCGCCCGGTTTTCACTCGTTAACCGCACAGCTCAGCGTCAACGGCGCGGCTGCCTACATCGACTTTCTCAAGCGCGCGTTCAACGCCGTCGAGATCCGTCGTTCGCCCGGACCCGGCGGCAAGCTGATGCACGTCGAAGTGCGCATCGGCGATTCCGTGCTGATGTTCGCCGACGATTTCACCGCCGAATTCGGGATGCCGCCGCTGGCCGTGGGCCGCTTTCCGTTCATTCTTCACCTCTACGTGCCCGATGCCGACGCCACCTGGAACCAGGCTGTCGCGGCCGGCTGCGAAGTGCTCATGCCGATCGCCGATCAATTCTGGGGCGACCGTTACGGACACGTGCGCGACCCGTTCGGTTTCCTCTGGTCCATCGCCACCCGCAAAGAGGACCTGACGCCCGAAGAGATCGAAGAGCGGGAGGCCAAAGCCTTCGGTGGCGGGCATCCGTAGGCGGCGCTTGTGGGGCCCCCCCTGGTCCGCGCGTCCGCTACGGACGCTTCCCGGTCGAAGAATCAAGTGCTGTCACGCGCGAAAAGCCGGCTAGGGGCAATACTGTTCGGCACGGGTCTGGACCGCCGCCAGCGCGGTGAGTGGATCGCCAACGGAGAGGAAGAAGGACTGCCTTCCGACATGATTTACACGGTCTTTCAGGATAGCCGGGGGCGGGTGTGGGCCGGCTGCAGCAGGGGCATCAGCCTGTACTATCCCGAGGCGGACCTCGGCGCCCCGCGGGTGGGGTTCGCAGCGGCCGGGAATACACATCAGGCTACTCCCCAAGGCGACATCCGGATTATCCTGTCCGGAACCGACCGATGGAAGTTCACGCCGGCGGACCGGCTGTTGTATTCCTATGCGCTGGATTCCGGCGGCTGGACGCCCTTCGCCGCGGCGCGCCCGGCCCCTACTCTGGCCGCGTCAACCGGTCCTTGTACAACCCGAAGACGCGCTTGAAATCCAGCTCCAGCATCACGCTAACCGGCGTGGCCTCGGGCGCCAGGCGGCGGTCCAGGGGCGTAGTCGAACCGTAGAACTGCCCCCAGGCGGTCTGCACGTCCAGGTACCGCGTTTCGGATTTCGTCACGAACCGCGGATCGATCAGGTACGCCGCGGCCAGCGAGTCCCACATGTGGGCGGTGGCCTCGGGATGCTTCAGGAAGCCCGGATAGCGGTTCCCGAGGTCTTCGCGAAACAGGTCCGCGATGGGCGTGTGGGCAGAGGCGATCTGGTCGAACTCGGCCTTCCTCAGCACGGCCAGGTTGCAGATATCCAGTCCGAACATCACCTTCTTGGGAATCCGCGAGCGGAGCACGATTCGCGCCGCTTCCGGGTCGAACCAGAAGTTGAATTCCGCTGCCGGTGAAGCGTTACCCGCCACGCGGATGTTGCCGCCCATGAAGACAATCTGCTTGATTTCCGTTTCCACCTCGGGTTTCAGCCGCAGGGCGAGCGCAATATTGGTCATCGGCCCGATGGCCAGAATGGTCAGCTCGCCGGGGTGGCGCTCGACTTCGGCAATCAGGAACTCCACGGCGCTTTCCCTACGCGGTTTTCGATTGGTGAGCTGCGCTCCAGGAGCGGGCTTCACCGCCGCCGGGTCCTGCGTGAATGCGCCGGTGTAGCTCAGGGCGCCCCAGCGCTTTTCGGCTTCCCGCGCCATGGCGGCGCTGTGCACCAGAGGCCGTTCGGCGCCTGTGAACACGGGCACCTGCGGCCGTTTCAGCAGGTCCAGGATATGAAACATGTACTCCGCGCCCTGCGCCGGCCAAACGTTGCCCGGCGTCACCGTGATGCCGTGAATCGCCGCCTGGGCCGGGCTGCGGAGCAGCATGACCAGCGCCGCGCCGTCGTCGCCGAACAGCCCCGAGTCGGTGTCCAAGATCACGATCTCCCGCCCCTGGGCGCGCAGCGCGAATGCCAGCAGGATTCCAGCCACGAGACGCAGCATGAATCCTCAATATAGCGCTCTGGGGAAACATCCGGCCCGGCGTCCGCGATACAATGCATAAGCCATGCAAAAAGTCCGCTGGGGGGTCCTGGGCGTCGCCAGGATCGCTACTGTCAAGGTAATTCCGGCCATGCAGCGCGGCCAGTTGTGCGAAATCGCCGCCATCGCCTCGCGCGACGGCGCTAAAGCCGAAGAGGCGGCCCGGAGGTTGGGCATCCCGAAGGCCTATGGCTCCTACCAGGAGATGCTCGACGATCCCGGTATCGAAGCCGTCTACATTCCGCTTCCCAACCACTTGCACGTCCCGTGGTCCATCCGCGCCGCCGAGGCCGGCAAGCACGTCCTGTGCGAGAAACCCATCGCCATGAACGTCGCCGAGACGCTCCAACTGATCGCCGCCCGCGACCGGACGGGCGTCGTCATGGGCGAAGCTTTCATGGTTCAGTCGCACCCGCAGTGGGTGCGGACCATCGAGCTGGTGCGCACCGGCCGCATCGGCCCGCTGCGCTCGGCCATAGGCGAGTTCAGCTACTTCAAGCTGGACGCCGGCAATATCCGCAACATCCGGGAATACGGCGGCGGCGCGATCATGGACATCGGCTGCTACCCCATCAAGACCTCGCGAATGGTCTTCGGAGAGGAGCCGGCGCGCGTCTCGGCCGCCATAGTCCGCGATCCGCGGTTCGGCACCGACATACTGGCGTCCGCGATTCTGGACTACCCTTCCGGTCACTGCATCTTCACTTGCGGCACCCAGGTTGTGCCTTATCAGAGCATGCAGTTTCTGGGAACCACGGGACGCATCGAGCTCGAGATTCCGTTCAACGCGCTGGACAATCGGCCCTCCCGAATCCGCATCGACGACGGCCGCGACCTCACCGGCTCGGGCGTGACGGTCGAAGAATTCGCGCCGTGCGACCAGTACACCATCCAGGGCGATCTATTCTCGCGCGCCATCCGCGAGGGCGGCCCTCCGCCCGTGCCGCTCGAAGACGCGCTCCAGAACATGGCGGTGATCGACGCCGTTTTCCGATCCGCCGAAACCGGCCAGTGGGTAGAGCCCGCCAGCCTCTTGTAGCCGGCGACCGCTACGCCACCCACAACAGCGGCACGACCCCGGCCACCGTCAGACCGCCCAACAGGCACAGGCTCTGCACCCCCGTCTTGCGATCGGAAAACCAGTAAGCATAGATCCCTTTGACCAGGTTGTTGCTGGCCGCGGCAATCAGAATGGCCGCCGAAGCCACTTTCAAAGAAGTGACTCCTCCCGCCGATTGGGTCATGCCCATGATGAAGGGATCCACGTCCGTCACTCCCATCAGCCCCGCCAGCGTGTACACCCCAGCCTTGCCCAGATAGGTGACCACCAGGTGCGTGGCCACCAGGATGGCTACAAACACCAGGCCGAAGAAAAATGCCGTGCGGAGTTCCAGCGGATTCTTGGGTTCGAACTCCCGTTTGACTTCGCCCGCTGTCGCCTCGGGAATGCGCGTCCACAGCCAGCCCGCGCCCACACCCACAGCGGCCAGAATGGCGAACGGCACGCCCAGGGTCAGCATGAGGTTCCGATTGAACATGGTCACCAGGCCTGCCAGGCGCAAATACATAACGCCGGAAGCGATCAGAGTCCCGCCCGCAAACAGGTGCGGGCGGCCCTCGCGCGCGGCTCGTTTGGCCAGAACCACGGTGGTCACGGTGGAGGAGTAGGCGCCCCCCAGCAAGGCCGCCAGGATCACGCCTCCCTGCCCCTTCGTCAGCTTCTGGATCACGTAGCTGCCGTAGGAGACGCCGCTCACCGCCACCACCACCAACCAGGTCTTGAAGGGGTTGATGTGGAACGGCCCGAACTCCTGGTTGGGTAGCACCGGCAAAATCACCGCGGTGAGCAAAAGGAATTTGGTGAAGGTCAGGACCTCCTCGGCGGCGATCCGTTTGGTCAGGCCTTCCAACACGCCTTTCAATTCCAGCAACAGCACGCTGGCGACCGTAACCGTGGTGGCGATCCAGAATTGCTCGCGGTAGACCAGCGCCCCCACCAGGTAAGTGGTCAGCCCCGACATCTCGGAAGTGAAGCCCGAAAAGGTGGACGTCGCCACCTTATGCTGGTACGCCAGCATCAGGAACCCGCCCACGACGGCGAAGCCCAACATCACCGGCAAAATCTGCCCTCCCGAGAGAAGGGACGTGGCATAGCCGATGAGTCCGATCAAAGGATAGGTGCGCACTCCGCCGAACGAGTAGTGTTCGGTCGCGGTCCGGCGCTCCTCCCGCTCCAAGCCCATCAGGAACGAGAGGAACAGGGCCAACAGGATCTTTTCGCCTTCGGGCGGCAATAAACTATGAAAGTCCACCGGATTCAGTGCTCCTCGTCTTATAAGAGTACAACTTCACGGAAAGGAAGGTGACGGGCGGCGCGACCCGCCTTCGCTATACTCTCACTATGAAAACCCTTCGCCCGCTGGCCCTTTTCCTGCTGGCTTCACCCTGCTTCGCGCAAGGCCTCGAGTTCATCAAGGCCCATTACACTAAGTACGAATACATGGTTCCCATGCGCGACGGGAAAAAGCTGTTCACCTCGGTGTATGTTCCGAAGGACACCTCCGAGAAGTACCCCATCATGCTCAGTCGCACGCCCTACAGCGTGGCGCCCTACGGCGTCGACGACCCCAAGGCGAGCCTGGGGCCTTCGGAAAAGTTCGCGCGCGACGGATTCATCTTCGTGTATCAGGACGTGCGCGGCCGCTACCTGTCGGAAGGCGAATTCGTGAACATGCGGCCGCAGATCGATGCCAAGCGCGCGCCCCAGGACGTGGACGAGAGCTCCGACACCTACGACACCATCGACTGGCTGATCCGCAACGTGCCGAATCACAACGGGAAGGTGGGCATGTGGGGGATCTCGTATCCGGGGTTCTACACCGCGGCGGGGATCATCGATGCGCACCCCGCGCTCAAGGCGGCATCGCCGCAGGCGCCCATCGCGGACTGGTTCATCGGCGACGATTTTCATCACAACGGCGCGCTGTACCTGCCGCATGCGTACCGTTTTTTGAGCGGCTTCGGCCATCCACGGCCGGTCCCCACGCTGCCCCAGCCGGGCGTGCCGGACCCCACGGCCCAGTTGGATGCGTACAGCTTTTTCCTCGCGCTCGGCCCGCTTGCGAACGCCAATGAAAAGTACTTCAAGAACGACGTTCCGTTCTGGACCGAGATGATGCAGCACGGCGCTTACGACGACTACTGGCAGGCCCGCAACCTGCGCCCGCACCTGAAGAACATCAAGCCGGCGGTGATGACCGTCGGCGGCTGGTTCGACGCCGAGGACCTCTTCGGGGCGCTCAATACCTACCGGGAGATCGAGAAGAACAGCCCCGGCGCAACCAACACCCTGGTGATGGGCCCGTGGTGCCACGGCTGCTGGGCACGCACCGACGGCGACGGACTTGGAAACGTGCGGTTCGGCGCCAAGACCTCGCAGTTCTACCGGGATGAGATCGAGTTTCCATTCTTCGCATACTGGCTGAAGGACAAGAGCGATCCTAAGCTGCCGGAAGCGTTGGTCTTTGAGACCGGCACCAACCAGTGGCGGCGGGAGGATGCCTGGCCGCCCAAGGACGCGCGGCCGCAAGCGCTCTACCTGCGCGACGATGGAAAGCTGAGCTTCGATCCGCCCAGGGAATCGGCGGCGGCCTTCGACGAATACATTAGCGATCCGAATAAGCCGGTGCCCTACATCAACGGCCAGGCGCCTGGAATGACGCGCGAGCACATGGTGGAAGACCAGCGTTTCGCATCCACCCGGACCGATGTGCTCACGTACCGGAGCGACGAACTCACCGGCGATGTGACGCTATCGGGCCCCCTGACCGCGTCGCTGTACGTCTCGACCACGGGGACCGATTCCGATTGGGTGGTGAAGCTGATCGATGTCTACCCCGAGGATTATCCCAATCCCGATCCGAATCCGGCCGGCGTCCGCATGGGCGGATACCAGCAATTGATCCGCGGCGAGGCCATGCGCGGGAAGTTTCGCAACAGCTATTCGAAGCCCGAGCCATTTGTGCCCGGCAAGATGGAAAAAGTGGAATGGGCGATGCCTGATATCAACCACAGCTTCCGCAAGGGCCACCGGATCATGGTTCAGGTGCAGAGCTCCTGGTTTCCGCTGGTGGACCGCAACCCGCAAAAGTTCGAGGATATCTACAGCGCCAGGGCCGCGGACTTCGTGAAAGCCACGGAGCGGGTTTACCGCTACGCGGGCGCGCCCTCCTCGGTGAAGGTGAACGTGCGAGCTAAGTAGGTGGGGCATGCTTTAGCTTGCCCATACCAGCGAATTTGACCAGACCTCCGGTCTGGGCTTACAATGTAATTACATAGGTATGCGCGCGAACCTCATACGCATCGGCAACTCACGGGGCATTCGGATCCCCAAGCCGCTCCTGGAACAGGCGGGCCTTGGGGGCAAGGTGGAACTCCTCGTCGAGAAAGGCCGCCTGGTGATTCGGCCGGACCGCTCGCCGCGGGAGGGTTGGGCGGAAGCATTTGCATCCATGGCTGAGCGCGGCGACGATGGCGTCCTCCTCGGCAGGATCGCCAACGCGTTCGACCGGGACGAGTGGACGTGGTGAGCAGCGTCCGCCGCGGACCTCGCCAGGGGGAAGTCTGGTTGGTCGCGCTGGATCCCACGAAAGGCTCCGAAATACGCAAGACCCGGCCCTGCCTGGTGGTCTCGCCGGACGAAATGAACCAACACATCGCCACGGTAATTGTCGTTCCGCTGACCACCAGGGTCCGCACCTACCCGACACGCATCGGCATCCACTTCCAGGGAAAGACCGGCCAAGCGGCGCTCGACCAGATCCGCACCGTCGACCAAACGCGACTGGTGAAGAAGTTGGGGGCGGTGCCCGCGGCCACGTCGGATGAGGTGGCTGCCGTCCTGGTCGAAATATTCACCCGCGGGTGACCCGACCGGGGGGATCCCGCTTTGTCCCCTCGTGCTACACTGACCCATCTTGACTTCCCCCGAAAGCCGCCCAAAGCTCGAACGCCCCATCGGCCTGCTGCATGCCACGGCCATGGTGGTGGGCATCATCATCGGCGCTTCGATTTTCGTTCAGCCCGCGGAAATCAACCGGCACGTGCCCAGCATTCCGGGTGTGCTCTCGGTGTGGATCGCCGCCGGAATCCTGACGCTATGCGGCTCGCTGGTGTGCGCGGAACTCTCCTCGACATTTCCCCGGACCGGCGGGGTCTACGTCTTTCTGAAGGAGACGCTCTCGCCGGCGTGCGGATTCCTGTGGGGCTGGGCCATGTTCTGGAGCGTGCACTCGGGGATCATCGCGGCCACCTCGGTCATCCTGGCGCGGTACATCGCGTTCTTCATTCCGCTCGACGATTTCGGGATCCGCGCCGTGGCTATCGGCGGCATCCTGGCGCTCTCGTTCGTCAACTATCTGGGCGTGCGCCAAGGGAGTCTTCTGCAAACCATCGTCACCATCGCCAAGGTGGCGGCGATTGTTCTGCTGCTGGCGATGGTGGTGGTCTTCGGCTCTCCGGCCGGCCAGGCGGCGCCCTTGGCCTCTGCGCCCGCGATCTCTTTCCGCGAGTACGTGCTGGCGATCGGCGCCGCGCTGTTCGCCTTCGGTGGCTGGCACATGGTTACGTACACCGCCGGGGAGACGCGCGACCCGGAGAGAACCATTCCGCGGGCGCTGTTGATCGGGTCGCTGGTGGTCACCACCTGTTATGTCGCGCTGAATGCCGCTTATCTGTACCTGCTTCCCCTGAATCGGGCGATCTCTTCCACGCGCGTGGCCGCCGACGCGGCTTACGCGCTGGCGGGCGCTCGCGGCGCCGCCGCCATTTCGGCGCTGGTGATTCTCTCGGCCACCGGGGTTCTCAACGGCGTCATTCTCGTGGGGCCGCGGACCTACTTCGCGATGGCTCATGAGGGCCTGGCCTTTCGCTGGCTGGCCGGCATTCACCCGCGTTTCCACACGCCGCACCGCGCCATTCTGATTCAGGCGCTGTGGTCGTCGGTGCTGGTGGCCACGGGGACCTATCGCGCGCTGTTCACCCGCGTAATCTACACCGAATGGCTGTTTTTCGCGCTCATGACCATCGGGCTGATGCGCCTGCATCGCCGCGCCGGCTACTCGCCCGCCTACCGGGCCTGGGGCTATCCTGTGATTCCGCTGGCGTTCATCGGGGCGGCCACTCTGGTGGCCGCGATTCAAATCGCCGCCGATCCGTTTCAGTCCGCCACGGGGCTGGCGCTGGTCGTGATAGGATTGCCAGTTTACTACCTGTGGGTGCGGAGACATCATGCGCATCATTGACTTTCACAACCACTACTACCCGCCGGCTTACCTGGAGGCGCTGCGCTCCGGCTCGAGCGCGGTCCAGGTGACCATCGACGACCAAGGGAATCCGCGCATCTACTACCCCGGCGACTATAACATCGCCGTTCCCGGACACCGCGACATCGAGTATCGCGAGCGGGTGCTCGCCGAGTACGGAGTGGATACCCAGGTGCTCACGCTGACCACGCCGGGCACGCACGTGGAGGCTCCGGCCACCGCCGTCCGGTTCGCCGCCCTGGTGAACGATGCGTTCGCGGCCGTGGCCCAAAGCAAGCGCGGCCGGTTCACTGCGCTGGCCACCTTGCCCTTGAACGAGCCGGCGGCATCGGTCAAAGAACTGGAGCGGGCCTGCCGCGACTTGGGTTTCCGCGGCGCCATGCTGTTCAGCAACGTGAACGGAGTTGGTCTGAACGACCAGCGGTTCTGGCCCCTCTATGAGGCCGCCGACCATTTGGGCGCGGTGCTCTACATTCACCCCGCGCATCCGGTGGGCGTGGAGGTTATGACGGAATTCTGGCTCATGCCGCTGGTGGGCTTCCCGATGGACACCACGCTGGCGGCCGCCAAACTGGTATTCGCCGGCGTTCCGGAGCGCTTCCCCCGCATCCAATGGGCGCTCTGCCACCTGGGAGGCGCCATTCCGTATCTGACGGAGCGGCTGGACCGGGGCTTTTACGCGTTCAGCGAATGCCGCGCCAACATACCGCGGCCGCCCAGCGACTATCTGAAGCAGTTCTACTACGACACCGTCAACTTCGATGGGCACGCGCTTCAGTTAGGGATCGCGTTCGCGGGCGTGGAGCACATTCTGGCGGGCAGCGACTACCCGCACCAGATCGGCAGCATCCCGCACATGTTGGAAAGCATTCGCGGGCTGGATGTTTGCGAATCGGAGCGGGCGGCGATCTTTGGCGGCAACGCCGCGCGCCTCCTCGGCCTGTAGGGGCCGCGGGGTGCCCTCTGGGCCGCCCGGCCCCTACCGCGGCGTGCTATAAGATTACCGTGAGAAGGTTCTGCGTTGTTGCGCTGGCTCTCAGCCTGACGATCGGCTACGCGCCGTATGCCTGGGCCACGCTTTACACGATTCCAACAACCAACCTGCAAATCGATTTTCGAAACAACACCGATCCTCAATTCCAACTTAGCGATGACGAAATCGCCCAAATCCTGCAAGCTCTCTCCCAATACCCACCCAGCCAGCTCGCCCATTTAAAGGTTTTTGAGATTCTACCTTCCAATCAACCCAATAATCCGTCACTGGGTGGTGACTCCTCATCGGATACGGCGGTTCTCACTGTTCCAAACCTGCAAACCAGAACCAATTCGCCGCCCAGCTACGCCGGCGGTGTCAACTATTTACTCGATTTCCTGGCATGGAATGATCTGACTCCGGCCCAAGTCCAGGAATGGGACACCCGCGACAACACCTTCTCCCCCACAACCGGCGAAATTAACTTTGATTCCGATTATTCTGCATGGTGTGCGACCACCGCTTCAAGATTCGATGATCTGCAAAATCCGAACCTGTGGATATTCATCCCCACCGACTTCTTCCTGGCGGCGCTGTTCACCGACTGGCAGACCGACCTCATCTATCTCTATACGCAACCACCGAACCACCCTTACGGGCTAGGGCAAATGACGACGGCCCACGTGACGCTGACACCTACGCTTTGGGCCTTCGGGAACTACCAATTGTTCCTATCGGGCACCACCGTCATCGGTTATCAGATCGGAACGGCGGACCCGGTATATTGGCCTTCCCCCCAGCCGCTCCCTTCCATGGTGATCTCCCACCTCTGGACGCTGAGCGCTTCCTGCACGCCCACCGCGCTGGCGTTCACCTGGGCCATTGGCGCAGCCGCCCCGGCCAATGAGACCTGCGCAGTCACAAGTTCCCCCTCCGGTGTTGGGGTGACAGCAACCGCGGCCACCACCTCGGGCGGGAACTGGCTTCAGGCGTCGTTGAACCCGGTTACCTCGCCCTCTTCGCTGACGGTGTCGGTCAATGCGGCGGGTCTGGCGCCCGGATCGTATAACGGCAACATCACGCTGTCGGCGGCTGAAGCCACCGATGTGGTGATTCCAGTCGCTCTGACCGTCGTCCTTGGCCCGAATACCCAATTGAACGCCGCCGGCGGCGACGCTCAGACCGGAGCGGTGGGCAAAGCCCTGCCCAGCCCTCTGGTCGTACAGATGACTGGCAGCGGCGGCGCTCCGCTCGTTGGAGTGCCGGTGGCCTTCGCCGTCACCTCCGGCGCGGCAACCCTCGGTGCCAGCAGCGTAGCCACCGGCTCGGACGGAACAGCCCGGGTGACGGCGACACTAGGCTCCTCGCCGGGCGCGGTAACGGTCACGGCAACCGTCGCCGGCTTTCCTGCCATCCAGTTTCATCTGACCGCCGTTCTGCCGCCAACCGTCGCCACCGCGGGCGTGGTCAACGCCGCCAGCAACCAGCCGGTTCTGGCGCCCGGCGCCCTGGCAACGGTTTACGGAGCCAACTTCAGCACGCCGGCGACAGTCTTTGCCAACATGACGGGGGCGAACGCGTCCGGAGGAGTGCCCGTCGGTGTGCAGCCGGGCACTTCCGTTACCTACATGCAGGGGTGCAACTTCGTCGTGCCGGCGGGAAGCGACCTCGTCTTCGCGGGAGGTTCCTATCTGGCATCGTTCGGGTCCGGCACCAACATCGTGAACGTTGCGTTGTACACGGATGCGGGTGGCAAACCCGGTTCCTTCCTGGAAGTCATCACCCTGGTGAACGCGCTCACCCCGTCGGCCGCCGCTGTTCCCTTCAGTTCTGTTGCCAGCCCCACGCTGCTCGCCGGGCATCAATATTGGTTGGTCGTCTTCATGGCGAATCCCAGCACCTCGACATCGTATTGGTGGTTCCCCAGCAAAGCAGATCCCGGGCTTACGGCTCAAAGCTTGAACTTTGGTGCGTGGGCAGTGAACAGTTCGAACCGGATGGGTTTCACGGTTCTGGCCTCTCCGAAAGCCGCTGGCTTGCCGCTGCCCACCAGCGTGGGCGGCGTCACGGTTGGGCTGGGAGGCCGCGCGGTCCCGTTGCTGTACGTCGGACCGTCGCAAATCAATTTCCAGGTGCCGTACGAAACGGCG